>NPID01001053.1_pt2 | contig 41919 bp, 29 predicted proteins | sample 8637491 | NCBI WGS metagenome assembly NPID01 (sample SAMN07420843, study PRJNA396082) | bioreactor metagenome | isolation source: sample BA6 brine-fed electro-methanogenic bioreactor BA | place: Japan: Kochi | collected 2016-06-14 | reverse complement strand
TCGATCTGTTTGAGATGAAAATAGGTTCTGCCGTATCATCTTTTCCAGAGATCGATTTTGCCGTGGATATTGTCGCGATACCATTCGACTTCGCGCGCCAGGCCTTCTGAGGCTTGGGTTTTCGGATTATAGCCGAGGATTCTTCGAGCCTTCTCGATGTTTGCTTGAGTGCGAAGCTGATCTCCCGGACGTTTGAGGACATCGCGGAAAATCGCTTTCGCGCCGATTATCTCCTCGATAAGACGAATCCCTTCCTCCGTGGTGATGGAGACGTCGGTGCCGATGTTGAAAATCTCGCCTTCGTATTTATCGAAATGGGTTAACGCGGAGGCCAGGCCGTCGGTTATGTCATCGATGAAGCTGAAGCTTCGTATATGCGTTCTGCTTCCTTCGCATAGGGGAAAGGGTTTGCGGTCGATGATGCTCCCGATTAGGCGCGGGTATAGCTTTTCCGGGCGTTCGCGGGGGCCATAAACGGAAAAAAGCCGCATTGAACTTGCGGGGAAATCTTTTTCGCGGGCGTAGGACATCACGAGTTGTTCTGCGGCGAGTTTCGTAACGCCGTAGAAGGAAGTTGGTTTCGGCTCGGTGGTTTCGTCGCCAGTGGCGAAAGCGCCGTAAACAGAGGAAGTAGAGATATTGACGAAGCCGGTCAGCCGGTTGGATTTTTGCGCCGAATCGAGGAGCCTTTTTGTTGCGATTATGTTGTTGCGGAGATAGGTCTCGAAAGTCGTCGTGTTCGATATTCCCGGCTGAGCCGCGAGGTGGTAGATGAAATCGGCCTCGAAGACTATCTCGTCCAAATCATCCTGCGCGATGTCCGTTTGAATGAATCGGACGCCCTTTTTCTGTATATCGCGGATGTTGATTTGTTTTTGTTCGACGCAGTAGTAATCGCTAAGACAATCAATGCCGGTAACGTCATGGCCTCTATCGGAGAGCTTTTCAGCGAGATGGGATCCGATAAATCCTGCTGAACCGGTGATGAGTATTTTCATTCTTTTCTTTTCGGAAAATAGTTCTATTGAGAGATTTTCCCTCCGGAGACTTAAAACATCTTTACTTTTAATCTATCGAGGGACAGTCAATCAGGCAAGAAGTTTATGAGAATACAGCAATATTTCTCAGGATACTTCAAAAACGTATTTGATGGAGAGATTCTGTTGGATATCTTCAATATTAGTAGCTGGAGCATATAGTTCAGAAGGATTCACACAAAAAAAACCCGAACCGTGTTACCGGTCCGGGTTCGTAGTTATCTTGCGATAAAACTACCAGCGTCTGCCGCCGCGGTTTCCGCCGCCGCCGCCGCCACGGTTCTCGGTCTTCGGTTTGGCTTTGTTGACGATAATCGTCTGTTTGCCAAGCTGAGAGCCATTGAGAGCTTCCATCGCGGTGTTTGCTTCGTCGTCGTTCGGCATCGTAACGAAACCGAATCCCTTCGAATTGCCGGTGTATTTGTCGGTGATAATCTGGACAGATTCAACCTGTCCGTGAGCCTCGAACGCCGCTTTGAGTTCGTCTGCGGTCGTGTTGTAATCGAGTTTTCCTACGTAGATGTTCATACATCCATCCTTTTTCGCCATGGATTCTTTTTAATCGATCATGCTCGTCCATGGCAGATGCGGCCTTCTCGATCAACCACTTTCACGGCAGTGGTGGTGCCTTTAATTGCGCACAGTATAATCATCTTTTACTAAAGCGCAAGTCTTTTTTCAATTATTTTTGGATTCGGGCAAGAAAGCGCGCGGAGTATATTCCTTTTCGCGCAGAAGCCTTACTATTAAGGCTTTTACATCGATGATTGCGCTTTTTTCTCGTTCCGTTTCGAGCTGTCCATGTTGAAATAATAATGAAGTGCGCCCTGCACCATGATCGAAGCGCGTCCGTCGTCGCGGTAGTAGAAGATCGTTTCGGCGGTTGCTGATATTCTATCAAAGAAGATGGCTTCTATTCCAAATCCTGCGCCGACTGTCCATGTTTCATCGGTATGGATTGTCTCCTCGTAATACCAGGGATCAATCGGATCATCTTGCTCATACCAATACCAATACGTGTCTCTGTCGTATTCGTAGCTAAGGCCGGTGGAGATATAGAATGATGTATTCTTATGCCTCGAAAGGTGATACTGGAACTCGATGCCGGGCATAGCCCAGCGGTATTCTTCGTCGGCGTAGTAGCCTGCGGTAAGCTGGACGCCGAGTTTGCCGTTGTAAATCATTTTGTATGACATGCCCACACCGGAGTAGTGTCCCGCCGCGACTCCGAGGCCCTGAAGGTATTTGGGGAGCTGGAATTCTTCGGTTTCCTCGGCGGGGGTTGATATTGCGAAAAGGCATATTGCGACCAGGACAAGAGATAGTTTTCTCATTTCAATCCTTGGAAAATTGTTGAAACAGCTACGGGAATAATAAACAATTCCCGCGCCAAAGCAAAACAATTTTTGATTTGGGGGAAGCCTATTTTGTGTCGATGATGTTTATCGTAATGATTCCCGTTTCCGGGCTGTAAACTCGAAGAGTGGCGTCGGGGTTGATTCCGAGGACACGGTAGTTTTTTATTTTGCCCTTGATGGAGAAATCCATCTCACGGCCCTTGCTGAATAGGACTGCGTTGATATCGTCGAGGATTTTTTCGAAACCGTCGTCGAGGAAGTCTTTGTGGACATTTACTATACGGGCGAGGAGTTGGCGCAGGAAGAGGTCTTTATCGATGGTTTCGCATGCGAGTTCGGAGAGGGAGACCGGGTCGATGTCCATATTCTGGGGAAAATCGGGTTTGGCTATGTTCAGATTGATTCCGATTCCCACTGCGACTCGGGAGGTTTCGCCTCGAGTTTTGGCCTGAGTCAGGATTCCGCAAATTTTTTTACCGTCGGCGAGGATGTCATTGGGCCATTTGATACGGAAATCGGCGGTTTTGCAATATTCGGCGAGCTGTTCGCGGATTACGAAGGCTATCATCAAAGCGAGTTTGTTGTATTCGTTCAGGTCGGATTGTGCATCGAGAAGGATGGAGAAATATAGACCGCCTTTGGGGGAGAACCAGATTTTATTGCCCCTCCCCCGTCCTGCGGTTTGAGTTTCGGCGGTCATGATGGTGCCGGAAGGCATCAGCCTGTAACGGTCTGACAGAAGCAGAGAGTTTGTAGAATCCACGCTTTCGAGGCTGATTATTTTTCCGCCGATCTTCATCCCTTACATGAACTTGCTGAGGAAGATTCCCGCGGCGATGGCGGTGCCGATTACTCCTGCGACGTTAGGGCCCATGGCATGCATAAGCAGATGGTTGTCGGGGTCTTCCTTGCGCCCGACCATCTGGACAACCCTCGCCGAATTGGGAACCGCGGATACACCAGCCGCGCCGATTAGCGGGTTGATTTTTTCCTTGAGGAAGAGGTTCATGAATTTTGCGAACAACACTCCTCCGGCGGTGGCGAAGGCGAAGGCTACTACACCCAGCATAAATATCTTGATTGACTCCATGGTCAGAAAGGTGTCCCCGCGAGCACTCAGGCCCACGCAGATTCCTATGAAGATGGTGAAGGTATCCACCAGGGCGGTGGATGCCGTTTTCGCAAGGCGGTTGGTAACTCCGCTCTCCTTCATCAGGTTGCCCAGAAAGAGCAGACCCAGCAACGGCAATGCTCCCGGCGCGATAAGGGCGCTAACCAGAAAGGCGACTATCGGGAAGAATATCTTCTCGCGGGAGGAGACATTGCGCGGCGCGGGCATACGTATTAAGCGCTCTTTTTTCGATGTGAGCAGTTTCATGATGGGCGGCTGAATTACCGGCACGAGGGACATATATGAATACGCGGCTATCGAAACGGGCGCGAGATATGCCGGCGCGAGTTTCGATACGAGATATATCGAAGTCGGGCCGTCGGCGCCGCCTATGAGTCCGATTGCCGCGGCGAGGGCAGTATCGAACTTGAAAACCACAGCGGCTACGAAGAAGGTAATGAAAACGCCTATCTGCGCCGCCGCGCCGAGGATGATCGTCTTGGGATTGGAGATGAGGGTCGAGAAATCGGTCATAGCGCCTACGCCGAGAAAGATGAAAGCGGGATACAGACCGGTTCTGACCCCGAAGTAGAGGGCGTTGAAGACGGAAGATTCAGCGTCGATGCCGACTTCGAGGCCCATGGGCACGGGCGTGTTGCCTATGATTATTCCAAAGCCTATGGGGACGAGAAGCAGGGGCTCGTAATTCTTCTTTATCGCGAGGAAGATGAAGATGCCGCCGATTATCATCATCACCAAATTTTGGAAGGTGAAGTTGTAAAAGCCGGTTTCTTCAAGGAATAGGAAGAAGGTTTCCATTGGATAACTCCTTATGACCTTTCGATTTCGAGAAGAACGTCATCCTGCTGAACGGCGTCGTCCACTCGAACGTTCAACTTCGCTATTCTGCCGGAAACCGTAGCTTGAATCTGGTTCTCCATCTTCATGGCTTCCATCACAATGACATCCTGGCCGGCTTTGACGGCGTCCCCTTCTTTAACCAACAATTTGAGGATGACTCCGGGAATTGGCGCACGAACCTGCTCGTTGTTGCTCTTTGGGGCGGAAGCAACGGGCGCCGTAACAACGGCGGCTTGCTGAACTGTTGAGGATGCTTTCTTTATGCGCTTTGGGCGAACCTCCACATCATCCTTTTTGCCGAACTGCTTAATGGCAACTTCGACCTCCACGCCGTCGATGATAACTGTCGCGAGGTTACCATCGATTTTCGCTACGTTTACCTTATGTTCTTTATCGCCGATTTTAAGAATATATTCTCCCATTTGGGGACTCCTAATCTTTTGAAATAGAGGTCATCGACCAGCCGTTGATTGTTTTGGGTTGATAATCGAAGGTCAGTTCCTGCGGCCGGACTTCGTGGTATAGTTTAAGTTCGATTGCGATGGCAGTGAAAACCGCCGCTATCTGATCGTCGTCGAGTTTGGACACGTCGAAAAAGAGGCTCTTGTTAATCTCCTCAGCGGAAGGTGGAGGAGGCTCGGTTTTCTTCGGTTCTTTTGGGGTAGCGCTTTTGGGCCCAATGAATTTGAAAAGGGCGACGATAAATGAAAGCACCAAAAGAGCCAGAAGCACGACTATGATTCCGGTTATCGAGAGGGACAACACATCTCCGAAACCCATTATAATACCTGATGCGATGTGGGATATGCTCATTTACGCTCCTTATAGCGGGATGTTCCCGTGTTTTTTAAATGGGAGTTTTTCCCGCTTATCAGCGAGCATAGCCAGGGCCTTGCAGATTCGGAATCTTGTATTCTGCGGTTCGATGATATCATCGATGTAGCCTTTGCGAGCCGCCACGTATGGATTCGCGAATTTTTCGCGGTATTCCTGTTCCAGCTCTTTCGCCCTCTCGGCGGGGTTTTCGGCCTCAGCCAATTCGCGTCCGAAGATGATTTCGACCGCGCCTTTGGGGCCCATCACGGCTATTTCGGCGGTGGGAAGGGCGTAGTTGATGTCGCCGCGGAGATGTTTGGAGCTCATGACGTCGTAAGCGCCGCCGTAGGCTTTCCGAAGGATGACAGTGATTTTCGGCACCGTGGCTTCGGCGTAGGCGAAGAGAAGTTTCGCGCCATGGCGGATGATTCCGCCGTGCTCCTGAACTGTGCCGGGCAAAAATCCGGGGACGTCTTCGAGGGTAACCAGCGGAATGTTGAAAGCATCACAGAAACGCACGAAACGCGCACCTTTTATGGATGCATTAATATCGAGCACTCCGGCGAGATGCTTGGGCTGGTTGGCCACGATTCCCACGGATTTGCCGTCGAAGCGGGCGAACCCGACGACGATATTGGGAGCCCAAAGCTGTTGCACCTCGAAGAACTCCCCCTCATCGACGATTTCGTGAATTACATCGCGGACATCGTAGGGCATGTTTGGATTGTCGGGGATTAGCTCGTTCATCTTGAAACATTCCCTCTCGGCGGGGTCGTCCGTTTCCTGCGTCGGGGGAAGTTCCATGTTGTTCTGGGGGATGTAGGAAACCAACGTGCGGATGGCTTCGAGAAGCTCGGTCTCGTCGTCGAAAGCGAAATGGGAGACGCCGCTTTTCGCGTTGTGGACGTAGCTTCCGCCGAGGTCTTCCGTAGTAACATCTTCGTTTGTAACAGTCTTGACGACCTTCGGGCCGGTTACGAACATGTAGCTGTTGTCTTTGACCATGAAAACGAAGTCCGTAATCGCCGGGGAATATACCGCGCCGCCCGCGCAGGGGCCCATTATGGCTGAAATCTGGGGGACTACGCCGGAGTAGAGGACATTTTTCAGGAAGATGTCGCCGTAACCTGCAAGGGAATCCACACCTTCTTGAATTCGTGCACCGCCGGAGTCGTTGATTCCGATTACCGGCGCGCCGACTTTCGCGGCCATGTCCATTATTTTGTTGACCTTTTTGGCAAAAGTTATGGACAGGGAGCCGCCGAATACGGTGAAATCGTGGGAGAAAACGAAGACTTTACGTCCGTCGATTGTGCCGTAGCCTGTAACTACGCCGTCTCCGGCAAAATGCTGTTTGTCGATTCCGAAGTTAGTGCATTCGTGTTCGACAAAGGTGTCAAACTCCTCGAAACTGCCGTGGTCGAGGAGTTTTTCGAGACGCTCCCGAGCGGTTAGTTTGCCTTTGGCGTGCTGTTTCTCGATTCTTTTCTCGCCGCCGCCGAGGTTGGCTTCTTCACGCCTGTTTTTGAGTTTAAGGAGTTTTTCTTCAATGCTCATTGTGGCCCTCACATATTTCAGTAAGAATTTTTGCGGTCGATTTCGGATGGATGAACGCTATCTTCATTCCACCCGCGCCGGTTCTGGGGACATTATCTATCATAGTCGCGCCCTTGTCAACAATTTTTTCTATTTGGCCGCTAATATCGTCGGTTTTGTATGCGATGTGGTGAATTCCCTGTCCTCTTGCGGAAAGGAATTTTGCGATGGGACTATCTGGGGAAGTCGGCTCCAGAAGCTCAATATCGACATCGCCTGCACGAAATTTCGCCACACGCACCTTCTGGTCGGGAACTTCCTCTTCCTCGATAAGTTCGAGGCCGAGGACATCGCGGAAGATGGGTATCGTATCCGCGAGGCTCTCTACTGCTATTCCAAGATGGTCAATTTTTTCTATCATTCAGTCTCCCTAATAGAAGGGATAATGGTATTCTCGAGTTTTTTCGCGAGGGTGTATGGGTTTTCCTCCCCATTTTTAACCTTCTGAACCCATTTTGGTAATTTATTTTCGAAATTCAACCGGCTTTTAATAAAACTCTCGATTTGGATTCTCAAAATGGACTCAATATCGCGCTCTATTCTTTTCTCACGGCGGATTTCAAGCTCGCCGTTATTTTCGATAAGATTTTTGTGATATGCGATGGCGTCCGCGATTTCGTTCAGACCCCGATTGTGAATGGCCTGAGCTGAAATCACCGGCGGAATGTAATCTCGTCCGCCGTAGTTCTCTTCGAGCATCGACTGAATGTATCGGGCGATTCTGTCGGCGCCCTCACGGTCGGATTTATTGATTACGAAGACATCGCCGATTTCCATGATACCGGATTTCATGACCTGAATATCGTCGCCGAGGCCGGGGACTTGAATCAGGACGACACTGTCCGACAAGCTCACAATCTCGATTTCGTCCTGGCCGACTCCAACGGTTTCGACGATTATTAAATCGAATCCTCCGGCTGAGAGGATTTTGACGGCGTCACTTGTCGCGGCGGAAACGCCTCCCAGATGTCCTCGGGATGCCATGCTTCGAATGAAGACTTCGCTATCGACGGCATGGTCGATCATACGGATTCGGTCGCCCAGAATGGCACCGCCGGTGAACGGAGAGCTTGGATCGACCGCAAGGATTCCGATTTTCGGGAAATGCTTTTTCAGATGGGGAATCAGGGCGTTGATGAGGGAGCTTTTGCCTGCGCCGGCCGGGCCGGTTACTCCGAGGATGTAACTCTGCCGCGCGCCGTATATCTCGCCGAGGAGTTCCCAGGCGGACTCTCCGCCCCTTTCGACCATGGAGATACCTTTGGCGATGGAACGGGAATTGCCCGCTAAAATGCCTGTTGCTAATGGTGAAGTCATTGCCTCAGCCAGACTTAGCGGCCATCTCCTTCTCGATGAAATCTGATATTTCCTTCACCGTAGTTCCCGGGCCGAAAATGGCGCGGACACCCTTTTCGTTCAGAAAGGGAATGTCGTCTTCGGGGATTATTCCGCCGCCGAAAACGATGATGTCCTCCGCCCCCTTCTCCCGCAGAAGCTCGGTTACCTGAGGAAATGAAATGTTGTGAGCGCCCGAAAGAAGGGATAGGCCGATGAAATCGACATCCTCCTGAATGGCTGTTTCGACGATGCTCTCGGGGGTCTGACGAATTCCAGTGTATATTACCTCGTAACCGGCGTCCCGAAGGGCTTTCGCGATGAATTTCGCGCCGCGGTCGTGGCCGTCGAGACCGGGCTTGGCAATTAATATTCTGACTCGATTATCCATAACTTCACCTCAAAGAATGACCTGTTCTTTATATTCGCCAAAGACATCCCTAAGGACATCGCTGATTTCGCCTATGGTGGCATATTCGCGGACTGCGTCGATAATGTGGGGCATAAGGTTGCCGTCCGATTGGGCGGCTTCGCGCAGGGAGTCGAGATGCTTTTGCACCGCGACGTTGTCTCTGCGGGATCGAAGGGCGGAAAGTTTCTCCACCTGCAGGTCGCGGATACTGGGATCGACTTTTAGAAGCTCTTTGGGAGGTTCTTTGTCGATGCGGTATTTATTGACGCCGACGATGACCCGTTCGCCGCTCTCGATACTGCGCTGATATTTATACGCGCTATCCTGAATCTCTTTCTGGACATAGCCCCTTTCGATGGCGGAAATCATGCCGCCCATTTTTTCTATCTTCTCGATGTATTCGAAGGCTTCCGCCTCGATTTTATCGGTAAGCTGTTCGATGAAATAGGAGCCTGCCAGAGGATCAATTGTGTTCGCAACACCGGATTCGGATGCGACAATCTGTTGAGTGCGAAGGGCGATTCTCACGGAATCCTCAGTCGGAAGGGAAAGGGCCTCGTCGCGAGAGTTTGTATGAAGGCTCTGAGTTCCGCCGAGAACGGCCGCGAGGGTTTGAATCGCCACGCGGACGATGTTGTTGTCCGGCTGTTGGGCGGTCAGGGTCGAGCCGGCTGTCTGGGTGTGGAACCTTAGCATCATCGACTTGGGATCCTTCGCGCCGAACTGGTCTTTGATTATCTTCGCCCACATCCGTCTTGCCGCGCGGAATTTTGCGATCTCTTCGAGAAGGTCGTTGTGGGAGTTGAAGAAGAAGGAAAGACGTCCAGCAAAGCTGTCTATATCAAGCCCTGCGTCGATGGCGGCTATGCAATATTCGATGCCGTCGGCTAGGGTGAAAGCCACTTCCTGGACTGCAGAAGAACCGGCTTCGCGGATATGATAGCCCGAAATCGAAATCGTGTTCCATTTCGGCACCTGTTGAGTGCAGTATTCGAAGATGTTCGTGATGATGCGCATCGAGGGGCGTGGAGGGTAGATATATGTTCCCCGGGCGATGTATTCCTTGAGAATGTCGTTCTGAATCGTTCCGCGAAGCTCTTTCGAAGCAACCCCCTGCTTCTCGCCGACAGCAATATACATCGCCAGAAGGACGGCGGAGGTGGAGTTTATGGTCATCGATGTGGACACTTTATTCAGGGGGATGCCGTCGAAGAGGGTTTCCATGTCTTCGAGGGAATCTATTGCGACACCGACCTTGCCTACCTCTCCGACGCTCATCTTGTGGTCGGAATCGTAGCCTATCTGGGTGGGCAGGTCAAAGGCTACTGAAAGGCCGGTCTGCCCCTGTTCCAGGAGGAATTTATAGCGCTTGTTCGATTCCTCGGCGGTGCCGAAACCGGCATACTGGCGCATAGTCCAGAGCCTGCCGCGATAACCGGTAGGATAGACCCCACGGGTAAAGGGATATTCGCCCGGGAATCCGAGCTTGTCCTCGTAGGCGCAGTCGAAATTTTCGGGAGTAGCCAGCCTTTCGACCGGCTCGCCGGAATAATCGATAAGTCCTTCGCGCTCGGGGACTTTGTCGATAAACTTCTTGAGAGATGTTTCGCTCCAGCGCTCTTTGTCATTCTCGATAAACTCGCGCTTTTTGCGGATATAGCCCGCTTCGCAACCGGGGTTCTGTCCGCAGTGCTTCTCTCCGCAGTCCTTATTATGTTTCTCCATCATTCACCTCGAAATTTACGATAATGGTCGATGTCAAGCGGAATAACATATAGTAAATATAGAAAATGTCCACCTATATTTTTAAATTTTTACCAACGTAATGATTCTACATAACTTATTATTGAACTGTAAGTTGCGTCCTAAAGCAGGCAATGAATATGGTAGTCTGCTCGAGAATATGCCTTTGATTTTTCACATGACTATGGAAGCGAGAATCGAGATTATGCCGCATAATGCGAATCCGCCGTCGAAGGCAAGCTCGGCCCAGGTGCCTCTTCCGATTCCCCATCTTCGGAATTTGGCGATAATGAGGAAGATGTAAGCAATGAAAATCAAAAGGAGAAGTGTTATGGGAGGGAACAGCCTGGAAACAACTCCGGTGATAAGGATTGCGAAATTTGTGATTAGGGAAAAATAAACAGCCGCCCACGCGCTTTTTTCGCCGATGACGGTCGTAAGGGATTCCCTCCCGAGGACTCGGTCGTTTTCGAGATCGGAGATTGAGAATAGGGTCGCTCGAAGAAAGGCGAGGAGAGCTATCCAGGCAAGGGCAAGAATAGCCGCGGGTGAAAAATCGAACCCAGCCGCGGCGAGGGGAACAAGCCCGCATGCGAAAGACCATCCAAGAACATGAAGCAAATCCCGCGCTCCGGGGATTTCGCGGAGAGTAACCAGTTTTTTTCCGAGGGGGAATATCCTGTAGTTTTTCAAAATTAAAAACAGTCCGGCGGATATGCCAGCGATAAGGGTCAGGATGAAGGCTTCGAAGCCGAAAAGAACCATCAGGCCAGTAGATACAAACAGACCGAGGACAGCGGAGAGACCGAGAAGCCTGCGGTTGCTCCAGAAAAAGCTAAGTTTCGCGGGATCTGCGAGGATTACTCCCTGCCAATCGACGATATTGTATATGGCGTGAAACCCGAAAACGAATAATCCCATTGAGATAAGAAGTAAGGGATGAATGACGAACCCCGCCAGAAACATGAAGGCCGCTGTGAGCATAGCCGCCGCAAAGCCTGTCAGGATGTTGCTTTGAATGATGATATAGCCGAAATCTTTGATAAACGGCATAGACCAGAGGGGAAGTTTACCCTCGTTGATTCTTTCGAGACGCTCTATAACCTCCGATACAATCCAGTGAGGGGTGCTGGCTCCGGCGCTCACTGCAACTGTTTGCGCTCCGGCAAAACTTGAGGGATCGATTTCGGAAGCCGTTTCCACCCAGAATGTATTTACGCCTGTGGATTTGGCGGCTTCAAATAGCCTTTTGGTGTTGCTGGAGTTATATCCGCCGACGATTACAATTGAGTCAACTTCCTCGGCAAGACGGACTATCTCGTCCTGGCGCGCCGATGTCGAATCGCAAAGGGTATCGAAGATTTCGGCAGAGGGGAATCTTTCGGCTACTGCATTAGCGCGTTCATCATACCAATCGCGCCGAAGGGTGGTTTGGCCTATTACCACGGGATTCTGCAATTCCGGCAGTTTGCGGACATCGTCGATTTCTGAGACTACGTAACCGTGTTCATCGGCGAATCCGAGCAGGCCGACAACCTCGGCATGGTCATCATGGCCGATAATTACTACATCGCGGCCTTTCGCCGAGTGGCTTTTTACTATTGCCTGAACTCGCGCGACTTTTTTGCATGTGGCATCGCAAATATTTGCGCCGGTCTCTTTAAGACGATTGCGGACATCGGGAGGAATTCCGTGGCTACGGATGACCGCCGTGGATTTTTCGTCGAGGGCGTCGTAATCTTCGGCTACGCCTATCCCCTGCCCGCGAAGGAACTCCACGACCTGCGGATTGTGAATCAAAGGGCCCCATGTATATATGGGACCCTTCTTGTTCACTGCGGTGCGCAGGACTAAATCGACGGCGTCTTTAACTCCGGTGCAGAAGCCCGCGGTTTTTGCGAGTTTGACCTTCAAAGGCGCCTACCAGGGGAAACAGCCGGAACGTTCGCCGGATTTCGTCCTGCGGGTGATGCCTATTGTTAGCCCCAGGCTGTGCTGAATGCCGGCATCGTGCTCGACGGTTGTATATTCATCTGTTTCCCAATCCCAGAATTCATTTTCGACCTTGCCGAGGAAAGTAACCTGATAGCGGGCTTCGAGAGTCATGTGAAAATCGTAAGTTTGGAATGCGAGGAGGCCGCCGGATAGCATAACGGAAGGCGCGTCGTCGGCTACCCATTCTTCTTCGTCCTGATATTCGATTGGAACGACAGCCCATTCGATTCCAGCGCCACCGCCCACGAAGAAGGCAAGGTCCTTCGGGGATGTGATGTAATAAGCGCCGATGAGCAGGCCGAATCCGGTGGCCGAACCGCCGGAGCTTCCATAGCCTCTGCCTGTTACGAGCACCTTCTCCATCTCATACATGCCGATGATTTCGTAAAGCCACATTTCCTCGCCGCCGTAGCTGTCTCCGAGGGGGAAACGGTAGCCGATGTTTCCGCCGACGGTGTAGAAATTCTGGCGTCTGCGGGGGTCTCTGGCCTCGTTTTCCGTAACGTTGGTCTTGTCGATGACATCGCCGGCTTTCTGGCCTGTTGATATACCCCTGGCAAGACGTTCGATAACGACATCGAGGTCCTCGACGGTTTCGGATGTAAGCCTGTCGCTGTGGGCCTTCGAGCCGTCATGGTTCACGACGCTGATGTTCAGGATAATCTTTCCGCCCAGCTTGGAGATGGAGCCGTAAAGGGCCTGCTGAACTCCCGACTCCTTGGCCGCCTGAGCCGCGCAGGGGTCGTCTTCGCACAAATCCCCCCTCGGTGCAGAGCGGACGGAGTAGCCAAGATCGTTGAGTTCGGCTTTGAAAAGCTCGTGTATAGATGCCACAGTGGCATCATCGATTCCAGTCGATTTGAAATCGAATATCAGCATAGAGGTCTGAGCGGTTAGCGCTGTAATTAGAACCAAACCGAAAATTAATGCTCTTTTCATAGTTATACTCCTTTTCCGGGATTGCCTATAGTTAAACTTTTCACAATTCCCATGCCACAATCAAGCTTCGAGTATCCATTTCTGGAGCAGGTTGCGGTAGTGTTCGATGGATTCGGCCAGTTTGACGGAATCCTTGGCCTCTCCGATAATTCTGAAAACCGGGTTATCGTGCCCCGGTATTATTAAAACCCAGGAATCCGCGCTGTATATTTTCACGCCGTCGATGACGTCCCGAGGGGAATTTGCGGTCTCCTCTATCAACCTTCGCATCAGGGTGCCCATTAGGTCGTATGAGCAGTTGACAGCGATTTCATCCCGTTTATATATTGGGATGTCCGATGCAATGCTGGATAGTTTCTGCCCTGATTTGGCAAGCATTTCCAGCATTTTTACCGTGGCGAAAATACAGTCGGATGCGAAAAGCCATTCGGGGAAAATGACACCCCCTCTAGTGCCGCCCACGAAGTCCACAGCTCCTGAACAGGCTGATTCCATCATCGAAAAATGGTCGTCCCGGGTGAATTTGAGTTCGACGCCGTTTTCCCGAGCGATTTTATTCACGCCCATAGTGGCAGAGATGGGCACGGCTATGGCTTTCGGGCGGGAAGTTCGCATGATAAGGTCGAGAATAATGCATAGTTCCGACTGCTCGTCGAAGAGTCTGCCGTTCTCATCGACTATGCGCAGACGTTCCCCCGAAGGGTCGAGGAGGAATCCGGCGTCGGCTTCGAGGTTTTTCACGATTATAGCAAGTCTGCGATGATCCTGTTCGCGCTGTTCGCGGGTTCGAGTGATACGGTTCGGGTCGATAACGGCGTTGACGTTTACTGTGTCTATCTTGAGGTCGGATAATATCTTAGGTAGAATCTCCGCGGTGCCGCCATGGGAATAATCCACCACGATTCGAAATTTTCTGCGGGCGATGACATCTCGATCGGTCTGCTCTCTAAGAGCATTGGAATAATCCTGCAGATTACCCCGCTGGCGCACCAGAGAGCCGAGGTCTTTGTAACTCGCCCTGCGGAAATCCTCTCTGTCGAAAAGTCTCTCGATGGAGCGGGCCTGTCCGGTGTTTAAATCCGCGCCTGTGCCGTCGAAGAAGATCATGTCCTGTCCCCGGTCGTCCCGAGGGGATTTGCGGATATGAACGCCGCCGTTATGCTGGGATTTGGAGAGAAGCCATCTTACTACGGGAATTGGCGCGATGCCCATATCATCGACATCGACGCCTGCGGACATAATACCGCAGAAGAGCGCGCGGGTTGTAATCTGGCTGGCGCGATCGCCGTCGCGGGAGATCAGGACGCTTCCTTTTGCTCCGAGACTGGCTCCGAAAGCCGCGCCCAGTTTGCTCGCGAACTCGGGGGAGATTTCGGAATTGATTATTCCAGATGCCCGGCTTCCCGAAAAGAGTTCGCCGCCGGTTCTATCAGCCCAAACGAGAGTTTCGTTCACCGAAGCGAAGGGGCTTACAGTTTTCTCTGGCCATATTTTGACAGCTTCGGCAATTTTGGCATTATCGCCGATTTTGCAATGGTCCGCGATTACCGCGTAGTCGCCTATCATAGCCTCGTTGCCTATGATTGTGTCGTTTGCGATGGTAGCATGTTCTATCGATGCTCCCGAACCGACTTCGCAATCGTGCCAGAGAACCGAGCCGATAATACTGCTGGATGCACCTACTTTTGAATTCGCGCCGATTATGCTGTTCTTAAGACGGGCACCGGCTGAGACCTCTGTTCCGTCGGAGATTAGAACAGTGCCCTCGCATTCGATGTCGCCGTTTATTCGAACATTTTCGCCGATGTATAGCTTGCCGCCATAATCGTCGATCCTTTTTCCGGGGATTTCCAGCTTGATTGTGCCGCTGAGGCCATCCTCGTTGGCTCTGCGGTATTCGCGAAGGTTGCCGACATCGCGCCAATAGCCGTCGGCGACGTATCCGTAGAGGGGTTCGCCCTTTTTCATAAGCAGGGGGAAGAGGTTTTTCGAGAAATCGAATTCTTCGCCCTTTGGAATGTAATCGAGCACATGGGGTTCGATGACGTAGATGCCCGTATTTATGGTGTCCGAGAAGACCTGCCCCCAAGCGGGTTTTTCGAGGAAGCGTTTTATTTCGACAGTTTCAGGGTCGATGATTACGATTCCGAAGGCGAGGGGCTTTTCGACTTTGGTCAGGACTATGGTAACCGCGGCTCCTTTGGATTTGTGGAATGTAACCGCCTCGTTCAAATCGAAATCGGTGAGGACATCGCCGGAGATAACCAGAACGGTGTCATCAACCAAACCAGCCGCGTTTTTGACCGCGCCGGCTGTGCCCCAATCCCCCTGGGACTGGACATACTCCATATTCACCCCGAAATTAGAGCCGTCGCCGAAATATCCGCTGATTGTATCTGCCTGATAATAGAGCAGGCTCACGCAATCGGTGATGCCGGCGTTTTTGACCACGTTGACGACATGCTCCATCATCGGCCTGCCGAGAATAGGCACCATCGGCTTTGGAAGATGGGAGGTCAGCGGCCTGAGCCTTGTTCCGAAACCGCCTGCAAGAATAATACCTTTCATAGTAGCTTCCGTTTCGATTTATTTTTCGTCTTCAGATAAAGGATAGTATTATCTCCGCCTTTACGCAAGCTTATTTGATGTCCTTTAGTAACGGTATTCCCTGTTCATATCGACGGTGTTGTATATCTCCATAAGCCTTGGAGAATCGACCAGGATTTCTTCGGCGATGTCGCTACGAAGGCCTATAACGGTCCGTTCCATTTGACCGAATTCGTAATTGGGATATACTGCCTGAATTTTTGGGAAATCGAGATTCTCGGGAAGCCAGTAGATAATCCCCTCGACATATTCCTCCGAGATGAGGTTTACCGGTTGGCGTTTGTCCTCGATGGGGCGGGTGAGGCCGACCATATCGACAATTTCCGTTCTGTCGTCGGCGAAGAAACCTATAGCGCCTATCTCCCCTGCGGCGATTTTGAAATCCCCCTCGATGTTCTCCTCGAACCAGATTGTAGCCGCGGCGTATATTCGTTCCCGAACCGCCGAAATATCGTCCCTGTATTCCCGGCTGTCGGCGAGGTTAAAGGGCACTAAGGCGGCTGTCCAGATTATTGCCAAAGTCGCATAAATAATGGCTTTCCTATCGAACTGAAGGGGCAATTCGGCCATAAGTTTTTCCAGTCCGACTCCGGCGAAAATCGAAGTCAGCAGAAGGGGCGGAACGAAATACCACGAGAATAGGACGGCGTATTCGTTCCCGGAGATCACGAAGGCGAGGATATACATCAGCGCGAAAAGCCCTAGAGGCCAGAACCGTTTGATTTTGTCGGAGATAATAGAATACATGCCGAGAAGGAAGAACAGTGGCACAATGTAATTCAGAGCGTTTCCGAGGCGATAGACTCGGGATTGGCCGATGAAAGCCATCGCGAAAGAGCCGAGGACTTTCAGCGCGCCGCCGCTCCACGTTGCGGACTTATCCAGAGCCACTTTGCGGACGACGCTCACCGGAATCGGAGTGCCGTAATAAGCCCATGTAGCCGCAAGCAATGCGCCTACAATCAAAGCTGATGGCAGGAGGTGTTTGAAACGCAGTTTCGTGTCCTTGCGGAATAGCAGGGCGATGAAAATCATACCAAGCAACAGCAGGTTGTCGAAGCGAACCAATACGCCTACGGAGGCGGTGAGCAAGGCGGCTGTGGGTTTGTTCTCGTTCACGAAAAGGAAGGCGAGGGCGATAGCCGCCATGGATAGGGCAATTTCCATTCCGCCGTGGCTGGAGATTAGGAAAACCGGATTCCCGAAGAAAATGGCCACCGCCAAAACCCCTGCCCATCGGCTTTTTACGAGGCTATACGTGAGCCTGACGATGATGACCGCCAGCAGTATCTCCGAAAGGGCGCCTAGAACCCAGATAATCGCCACGGAATCGAGGCCGAGGGTTCTCGGAAGGGCGTTCAGGATTGTCCAGAGGGGATTGGTTATCGCATAGACTCTCTGCCCCAGATTGAACACCGCGCCGTTGCCCAGAGCGATGTTCCGCGCGACACGCATGGTGATATAGGCATCGTCCAGAATCGTCGCCGGCAGAAATGCGCGGTAGGCCACGCTGATAGCCACTGCAAGAAGATACGGAAGCCCTCGGTATCCTTCGCCCTCGCCCTTGGAATTCGTCATATTGAATTTCGCTTAGACGGAGTAACGGCGCAGAGAAACCGCCTGCCGATAAAGGTTGATGTATTTCTCCGCCGAGGCTCCCCACGACGAATCGAAGTCCATGCATCTGTCCATGAGCTTCTCCCAGCCTTTGTTGTCGGAGAAGGCTTTGAGGGCGCGGTCGATGGCTTTTAGAAGGGCATCGCCGGAGTATTCCTCGAAAACGAAACCGGTGCCGGTGTTTTTTGATAAATCGGCAGGAGTTACTGTATCGGCGAGGCCGCCGGTTTTGCGAACTACAGGCACGGTGCCGTATGCCATGGAATACATCTGATTGAGGCCGCAGGGTTCATATCTGCTGGGCATCAGGAACATATCCGAGCCGGCTTCGATGCGATGGGACAGGGGGCCTTTGAAGTCGAGAATCGAGGCCATCTTGTCGGGATGCTTTTCAGCCGCTGTTCTGAAAGCCGCTTCGTATTCCTTTTTGCCCGTGCCCAGAAGGACTATCATGACATCGCGGGAAAGGATTTCGTCGAGAAGGGGAATGAGGATGTCGAATCCCTTCTGGTCGGCGAGACGGCTGATAATGCCTATCAAAGGCAGTTCCGGGTTTTCGGGCAGGCCGGCTTCTTTGAGAAGTTCGAGTTTGCATACGGTTTTGCCGGATTTGTCCTTCTTTGTGTAGTTTGCGGGCAGATGGGGATCGACCGCCGGGTTCCAGACTTTCTGGTCGATGCCGTTGAGGATGCCGTAAAGTCTGTCGCTGGCGGCGCTCAGGACGCCTTCGAGGCCGTAGCCGTATTCCTCTGATGCTTGAATCTCCTCGGCGTAGGTCGGCGAGACAGTATTGATGATATCCGAATACAGAATGCCGATTTTCATGAAATTAACCTGGCCATGGAACTCGAAATCCCCCATGGGATAGAACTTGTCGTGGCCGACGCCGATGTGGTCAAGTATCTCCCTGTCGAACCTGCCCTGATACGCCAGATTGTGAATGCTGTATAAAAATCCAGTCTTGGTGTTTGGTTCGCGAAGTTTGACCAGAGCTGGAATGATGCCGGTCTGATAGTCGTTGCAATGATAAATGTCGGGTTGCCATCCGAGGGATTTGACAGCTTCAAGAACCGCTTTGCTGAAGAAAACGAAACGCTCGCCGTCGTCGGGGTAAGCCTCGCCGGTGGCGGGGTCGGTGTAGATTCCGGGGCGTGCGTAATACTCGTCGCACTCGATAAAATATACCGGAATATCGGAACCGGGGAAAAGCGACGACCAGAGCTTTCCGCCGACAACTTTGCCGCCCATGGGAACTTCGATTTCCACGCCACAATAGCGGATATCGAACTTCTCGCGGTCGATGGCGTCGTAGAGGGGCAAAATCACCCGGACATCGACGTTGAGCCCGTGAAGGGGTTCAGGAAGGCTTCCGGCGACATCGGCCAAACCGCCGACTTTGGCGAAGGGGTAAGCTTCTGCTGTAACGAGCAGGACTTTCATTTTTTCTGTCATATTGTCTCCTATGTTTTAGTTTTCATTTTCAACACTGGAAAATAAGGTTTTAGCGGGATGAGTCAAGCTAAATTAATGTTTAGGAGAATGCAACATAAATGCGAGTTGACAAACGAATCTCTTTTCCTCGTCATTGCGAGGAGGGCAAATGCCCGCCCTTAAGGCCTGCAGGAACGAGGCAACCTTTTTGCAATTACTTAGAAGATTGCCACGGCCTGCGGCCTCGCAATGACAGGATGTTCGAGGAGATTGCCGAAGGTTATCGTGCTGGAAATACCGAGATACTCTTTGAAGAGAAGCCCTTCGCCATTGAAGAGAAATGGATTTTGCTTGAATATAATTACTTCCTGTTTGAAGAGAACTACTTTCCCATTGAAGAAAGTTACTTTTCCGTTGAAGAGAACTACTTTCCCATTGAAGAAAGTTACTTTTCCGTTGAAGAAGACGTATTTATAGGCTTTCCAGCCGATTCACCCAAATAATAGGATGAGCTTTTTGGGGCGGGCAATCGAATATTTATCAAAAAAACGCCCCCATCAAAAAACTGGGGGCGTTAAAAAATATCCGAGGGCGATTGGGAATTGAATCGGTTCCGCCCTAAACGAATTTTTACCGCTGGCGTCTTTTCTCGACGATTCTCTCGGTCTCCGTGGCGATGACGTATTCTTCATCGGTGGGAATCACAAGGGTGCGGACCCTGGCTTTGGGAGTAGAAATGTCCATGGGAATTCCATAGGCGGCGTGGTTTTTCACCGGATCGATGTCGATGCCCATAAATTCGAGGTCCTGAGTGATAATTCCACGGATTGTATCGGAATTTTCGCCGACTCCGGCGGTGAACACGAGGGCGTCCAAACCGCCCATGGCCGCGGCGTAGGCACCGATGTATTTTTTGACGCGATAGCCGTAAATCTCCATCGCGAGGAGGGCGACCTTGTTCTCCCGCTCGCCGGCTTTGAGGATATCCCGCATGTCCGAGGATATTCCCGTGAGGCCTATAAGTCCGCTTTTCTTGTTCAGAAGGGTGTTGACCTCGTCGGCGGTCATGTTTTCGTGCTCCTGAATGAAGAGGGGGATGTAGGGATCCATATCGCCGCAACGGGTGCCCATGACGAGGCCTTCGAGGGGCGTAAAGCCCATGGAGGTATCGACCGATTCCCCGCCGTCCACAGCGGCTATGGATGCGCCGTTGCCGAGATGGGCGGTGATGATTTTCAAATCGGAGAAGGGTTTGTCGAGTATTTGGGCGGCTTTTTTCGCAACGTAATAATGGCTGGTGCCGTGGAAGCCGTATCTGCGGATTTTGTGCTTTTCATACATGGAGATTGGCAGGCCGTATAGGTAAGCCTTTTTCGGCATGGTTTGATGGAAAGCGGTGTCGAAAACGCCCACCTGAGGCACTCCGGGAAGCTCTTCCATACATGCTTCGATGCCCATGAGATTCGCGGGATTGTGCAGGGGGGCTAACGGAATACATGCGCGAAGGGCGCCGATGGTGTTGTCGTCGAGATAACTGCTTCCGGAGAATTCTTCTCCGCCGTGGACTACGCGATGGCCTACCGCTTCGATCTCCGAGATGCTTTTGAGGACGCCATGGTCGGCATCGACAAGGGCGGAGAGGGCGAGTTCGATGGCCTGAGTATGGTCGATTTTCCCCTCCGGGAATATTTTTATCTTCTCGCCGTCGGTTGGTGTATGTTCGAGCAGGGGCTGATCGAGGCCGATACGAGAAATCATGCCTTTGGCGATTCTGCCTTTGCCGCCGGTGTCCCACATCTGGTATTTAACCGATGAACTGCCCGAATTAAGAACTAAGATCTTCATTTTTCCTCCGCTTAACGAAACATATTTGTGAAAACTTGAACAAGCTGTTTAAGATAGGCCGATTTTTTTCAGATGCAACAGAAAAAAGCATCTCTTCGCAAAAACACCGATCGAAGAAGTTTTCCCGCAGGATTCCACGACTATCCGCGGATTTTTGCTATCGGTGCAGTTGAGTTAGAATCTTAAAGCTATTGTTGCACCTTACTTCTTAGCCCTCGAGCCGGGTTTGACCACCGGTATTTCCCTCTCGCAGAGGGGGCAATTTTGGGGCTCGTAAACCTCGATGTCCAGTTTGGCCAATGCGTGGAAAGGCACTTCCAGCTTGGAGCCGCCTCCCCTATCGACTATAGCGCATGCCGCGACGACTTTTCCGCCGGCCTCCTCGATGACCTTCATCACTTCGCGGGTGGATTTGCCCGTGGTTACGACATCCTCGACCACGACGCATTTTGTTCCTCTTGCGATAGAAAAGCCTCTGCGAAGGACGGGCTCGCCCTCTTCCTTCTCTACGAAGATGTGGGGTAAATCCAGAGTATGAGCGACTTCCTGGCCGATGACGATTCCGCCTATCGCCGGGCTGACCACGAGGTCGATGCCCTTGGGCGGAAGTTTCTCGGCGAGTCTGTCGGCGCACCATTCGGCGTGTTCGGGGAACATGAGGATTTTCGCGCACTGGACATAGCGATTGGAATGCAATCCGGAGCTTAGGAGGAAATGCCCCTCCATCATGGCGCCGGTTTCCGTCAATCTGCGGATGATTTCAGACTGAGTCATGGTTTCTCCTAAGTTTCGATATATCGATTGAGTTTGTCTCGAACTTCGACGGCGGCTTTTCCGGCCATTTCGGCGAAATCTTCTTCCGCGCTGGCGTAGAGGATGCCTCGCGAACTATTAACTATCGGCGGGAATCCGCTTTTCGTGAATCCGATTTTCATAATTTCTGCGGGATCGCCGCCCTGAGCGCCTATTCCGGGCATGAGGAAGGGGATTTCCGGAGCGGCGGCTCGAACTTTCGCGGCCTCTTCCGGATGGGTCGCGCCGACGACGAGGGCGATGTTCTCCTTCGTGTTCCATTCCGCCGCTTTCTTCGCGACATGGATGAACAGGGGTTCTCCGTCGGATTCCAATGTCTCGAAATCGCTGTAGCCGGGGTTGCTGGTGAGACAGAGGATGATTATCCCCCTCGCGACATAATCCAGAAAGGGTTGGAGGGTATCGCCGCCCATGTATGGACTTACGGTTACAGCGTCGGCGCGGAAATAGTCAAATAGTGTATGAGCGTATGCTTTCGCTGTGTTGCCGATGTCTCCGCGTTTGGCGTCGAGGATGACGGGGATGTCCATTTCGAGGCCGCGTATATGCTCGATGACCTTGATGAGTTGCTCGATTCCCCGCGTTCCGTAGGCTTCGTAAAAAGCGATGTTCGGCTTGTAACAGCAAACCTTGTCGTGGGTAGCATCGATTATCGGCGCGAGGAAATCGTAGAGGGGTTCTTTAGATTTCGCGATATGAGCCGGCATCTTCGAGATATCCGGGTCGAGACCGACGCAGAGGACGCTGTTGTTGCGTCTGGAAGCGAATTGAACCCGCTGGAAAAAGCTATTCATCATTCCGCCTTTCGTAGGCACTAAAGATTTCGTTTTTAGTCGGACGTCGGCCGCAGGTGTGCATCTCCGGGCAGTATCCCAGAATATCGCACTTTGGAACGAGGTATTTCGCGAGGCCGCTCATTTCATCAACCTTCTTCATCTCGGAAACGATACGGTGGAAAAGCTCGCGTATCTCCCACTGCGCCCGAGTGCAGAGGCGAATTCCGCAGGTGGTCATCAGTTCGCGGAAGTTCATGGTCATCACGATGTTGGTGGTGCAGGCATTCGGCAGGACGAACCTGGCGTCCTCGGCGGGGATGTCCATCTCCGTAAGCTCGGAGTAAACCTCGCCGGATTTCCGTATGATATCGTCGAAGATTTCTCTGGCATTGTCCTTGTAGTCGATTGTTCCCGGACGGACTGTGCCCTCCGGCCCGGATTCGACATATCTCTGGGACTGCTGGGAAAAGCTGGCTATGCGATGCCGCACCAGCTGATGACTGCATGTGCGCGAAATTCCCTCGATGGCGAAAGTGAAGGAGATATGTTCAAGAACGCTGTGATGGCCGGCGTCGATGACCTTGTCCAGAAGGCGGGTCATCTTCTCGAAAGCTATCTCGTCGGTGAAGATGTTCGAGGGCGAATCGGGGGAATAGCAGGTTCGCGCCGCAGTATATACGGTCTTGAGGGGTTTGGGCGTATGGTTAATCAGCACGACTTTCATTTCAAACCTAAGATATGCGCCGGAACGAAAATCGCAAATAAAAAAACCGCACCCATGGGATGCGGCTTAATTAAAGGCTTTCGCGGAAAACTACTTCTTGCCCTTGACGACTTCGCTGGTCTTGTCTTTGATTCCGTATTTGCGGCGGAATTTCTCGACGCGTCCGGCTGTATCGACCATCTTCTGCTTACCGGTGAAGAAGGGATGGCATGCGGAGCAGATGTCCAGCTGGATTTCCTTTTTGGTCGATCCGACAGTCCATGAAGTTCCGCAGGCGCATGTAACTTTCGCCTGGTAGTATTCGGGATGTATTCCTTTTTTCATATCGTTAACCTCCGATATTTCTCGGTTCATCTAACCGTCGGAAAATATAGATGCGATATCGGTTTGTCAAGGAATAATTTTGGAAATTTCAAAACTCAAATGACAAATGCCAAATGACAGCCTTTTTCCCAGTCATTGCGAGCCCGTGGGCGCGGCAATCTTTTCGCCTCCCCAGTCATTGCGAGCCCATAGGGCGCGGCAATCTTTTCGCCTCCCCAGTCATTGCGAGGGTGATAGCCCGGAGCAATCTATTCGCCTACCGAAAAAAACCACCCCCCACCCTTTTTTGGGATTCGCACTCTCAAAACCATCTTGAGCAACCCATACTTCATCTTTAGGAAGCGCTACTTCATGTTTAGGGAGCCGAAACCGTCTTTAGGAGGCCGCGCTTTAAGTTTAGGAATTGTCATTCCATGTTTAGGAGACCACGAACCATATTTAGGAGCCGAAAATCATTTTTAGGAAGCCAGCCACCATGTTTAGGAGATGCCACTTCATGTTTAGGAAGCGCCAAACCATGTTTAGCAGCCTTATAACCACAACGTCTTATGCGATTTTGGGGATTATAGCCCACCGGCTTAAAATAGGTTGCCCATCCTGCTCGATGCGGATGTGATTGAGGCCATTGAAGACGGACGGAGGGGAAATTTTTCTGTGAGAAGAAGAAAATTGCTTCTCGAAATTATATTTCTTGCGGAACTGATGTTTTGGTATTATTATTGAAGAGAAATGAAGAATGAAACTCAAAATAAAACCTCCAGCCAAGCGATAGGCGACACGGCACCGGGCAAAACGCCGCGACGAGCAGGAAATTACCCGCAACCGGGCGATGACCGCAATGGCAACTGCCCAAACTGGCAAGCCAAAGCCAGAAGCGCAACCGCGATACTCAAACCCCAAACCGGAACCGGAGGAATGAAATGAAACGAAATGCGATATTAATTTGGCTACCACTCATTCTTGTTCTAACAGCGCCACTTACTGCAGGTTGGCTACCGAAACTCTACCTCGGCCCCGCCGACACAAGCAGAAGCGAAGACCCAAATATAACTTACCGTTGGACTTCCGCATTTCTTCAAGAGTCGCCAGATTCCGGAGTCTTGTATTTCACATTTGAAACTGCAAAGCTTAATTATTCAGGAATAGATACAACCTTCGTGCGCTTTGGACAAGTTTATAAAAACGTTCAGGTTTGGGAGGACACATTTGTTGTTACAAGATGGGATTCATACGGCATGGAAGCTCACCCTTTCTATACGATGAGAAAACCTGGTTTCGGCCATCCGGGAGAAGAAGTGGCATTTGGATTTTATTCTCAATGTGCGGTAGATTATTCAACACCTCCTGAGAATAACGGTTTTTATTTCTTCACCTATAAGGACGGCGAACTGTTTCATCCACCTGCTAATACTTTCTGGTACAGGGATTCTTGTTTAAATAAACGATATCCATGGTCAACTTCGTTTTTGCAAACAGAAACTGCAATCTGGGTCTATTCGCTCTACCATTGGCCGCCACTATATGCCCCAATGTTAGTTAGAGTTAAAGATTCATGTGGGACTTACTGGAGCACAGATACCTTCAGGGTTTGGGATCATCCCACCTATTGTTGGTGGTCTTGTACAGACAACGGGTTTCTAATCCCGGGAACTGGCGATACATCGCTTGTTCTATACCTACCGGTGGAAAATGCGTGCCCAGATGATTACAGTACAAGGTGGTTTGAAGCTCATTTTCTTGGTGACGGCTCTATAATCTGGGACACGATTGGAGTTTACGAACCTTTTATGGGCTCAGGAATCGAGATGTATATTTCAGGAAACACTACAGCTTACTCGGACGGTGCTTTTCTTGGATGTTTAAGAGGTCCGGGGTTATATTATTACACTTATTTTTATCGAGATTCCGCCGGTTGTTACGTCACAGCGTCATTTTTGTTGGGAGATTTTTTTACTGCTCTAGGACACCGATCACTTTGTATTGGTCTGGGAGATTCAGTAGGAATTGTCTGGAATAAACATTCTCGCATTGGTGACCCCCTAAACGAAATATATTACGCCGTTGGGCGAATTAATGAATTGGAAATTAGGTGTCTTGGCGAAAATAACTGCAGAAGTAGTGGTCGTATGCATTCTCCTTCTCCCGATTGCGCCTTCGACCGGGATGGCAATTTCTACGTCGCATGGTGGACAAGGGATGATTTCCCCGACGCAGGTCCCTGGATAAAATGCCTTGTCCCGCCGGATACCGTAAGCGGAATATCGGAACGGGTTTTGCCTGAAAACAAAGATCTCAGAATATATCCAAATCCGTTCAATTCTTCATGCAGAATAATCTCGAAAGGCGGTGAGGTTACTATTTATGACCTAAATGGAAAACGTGTTTTCCAACAAAGACAAACAAAAGAGTTCGTGTGGAAGGGAATAGACCAAAAAGGCAAAGAATTGCCTTCCGGCATCTATCTCGTAAAGGACGAACTCGGGAATTCAAAGAAAGTAGTAATGCTCAAATAAGAGTTAAAATGAAAAGCTATTTGTTAATTGGTTTCCCATCACTCCGGGTAGAAACTCTTAAACAGGCCCTCTGAGTCTCGATGATTCCCCCTACTTAACGTAAACCACCGGCTTGGTATATGTTTGGCCGTCTTGCACGATGCGCACGAGATAAACCCCGCTACCGAGGGATTCGTCTGGTCGCCAGACGTAAGAACCCCCCTGCCCCCCCTTCGTAAGGGGGGAAATGTCGTTGCCTCCCTTTTGAAGGGAGGTGGCCGAAGGCCGGAGGGTTGAAACCCGTCGTCCATTCACATCGAATATTTCTATCGTGCTCAACGGCTTTGGCGATTCGCTTCCGAAGTCGAGGCTTATCGTTACCGACGAATTGAATGGGTTCGGGTAGGCGGAAATGGCGAAAGATTGAGGTGTGGGCGTTTCGGTTATACCGGTGTAGTTGAACGCAAAGGAATCGCAAACGGGGCCGGTGGGCAGGACGGTCTCGCCGGTGGCGTCGGGGACGAGGTTGACGCAGACCTCGAATGGAACTCCCATTGGGCAGGAGTCCGGGTATTGAATCGTGATACTTGAATCGGTGTGCCAATAGCACCAATCACTCGCCCGAAGCTCCCAGAGACCGTAGGCGGCGGACTCGAAGCTGAAAGACGTGCTCCCTGCAACGAAAGGCGTGCAGTGGGGCAGAAAAACCGTGAACGTGCTGTCCGTGGCGCTTAGCCACACGCTATCCGCCCGGTCGTTTGTGGTGAAGAGGTTGCGAACAAACTGGATATTGTCGCCGTAATCGATTAGCCAGAGGAGTTCGGGGTAGCCACATTCCTCCTGTATTCCTCTATTTGAACCAAACAAAGAAGCACTACTTAAAAAGAGATTGAAAGTGCCGGAACCATATCTCGCATAAGCGCCAAATATCCAACCAAGGCTATCTCCGGGGGCAAGCACGGGATCACCTCTCATAAGAACCCCTACTTCACGACCTGCTGATGATGAATCTGCAAATACAATCCTTGTTCGAGGGAAGGCATACAATGTGTCCAGGTGTGCATAGCGGAGAGGGGGGTATAATCGAGTTATTGGAATATGTCGGGGTCCATAACCATAGCAAGACCAACCGGGATAATGTGGCAAAGAAGATGGTTGCGGCCAATAGACAATTTCCATACCCCCAATCTCACTACGCCATTCAGGGTCGGCAAGAAAGGTATCCCAATTTCGTTCATCAGACCAGGGAAACCATCCCAATTCAAAACAAAAAGCCTTTCCGCCGTTATGTATCCACGAGCGGAATAAAGCTCTTTCGACGGAATCCGGTGATCCTCCACCACCACCAAGGAAATATAGCGTAAAGTTTACCGAATCGTCTGGAACGAACCAAGTTCCTTGTAAGTCGACCGAGTGGCCCTCTTGAGAGAGGATTTCAGTTGCTCGCGAAGGAAAAAAATCACCAACTCGTTCAATATAGCAAAAGGCTATGTTTGCGCAAAACAAAGCGGGGATTAATAAACAGATTAGAATGTGAATTTTAAAGAATTTCATTTTTCCACCGAATAAACCTTGACAAATACCGTTCAACTGATTTAATTATAATTGTAAATCGAAAAAAAGCAAGCCAAAACGAGAAGAGATGAAGATTTTTGCCCACCTCCAAGCTCAGCGCAGGAGCTCTAAAACAGACGCTCTGCGTCGCGCGCATATTACTTAACATATACCACAGGCTTGGCGTAACTCCGCCCGTTTTGTTCGATACGCACGAGATAAACCCCGGAACCGAGGGAGGGGGCGGGCCGCCAGACGAATAATCCCCCTAAATCCCCCTTTGACAAGGGGGACTTCCCGTGCTCCCCCCTGTCAAAGGGGGTTGGGGGGGTTATTTCAACCACGCGTCGCCCATTCACATCGAATATTTCTATCGTGCTCAACGGCTTCTTGACCGAAGGGAAATCCCACGGAGCGGATTCGCTTCCGAAGTCGAAACTTATCGTGACTGACGAATTAAAGGGGTTGGGATAGGCATTAATCGATGGCGTATCCGGCAGTTTTATGCCTTCAGCTATTCCGGTGGCGTCGGCATAAGCGACCTCGCAGAAAGCCGTGGTATCGATATTCGCATAAAATCGAATCGTGTCCCCCTCGCGATTTACACGAATGCGATTGAAGACATCGTCCCGCCATAGGGTGTCGCTGTCCGTGGCTTCCGCGACAAAGACCAACCCTCGGTAAACGCCAGAGCAGGAATCGGTTTCGGCCAATGCCACCGCGATATCGCCGTCGGAACCGTCGCTTCGAATTCTAAGCACGGCGGCTTCGTAGAAATGCGGGTTTCTATCCTGCCCCTCGACCTGCAGGTAAATCGTGTCCCCGATGGATTCGACCAGAGAAACATCCATGAGATATTCGCGGTCGAGACTGCGCACAGATGTTATGAAATGGGGTTCTCCCGGAACACCGGCCACAAAATCCTCGCTGATTGGCTCGATAGCCACCGGCCCCTCCAGAAACTCGCGAATCTCGAAGGTGTCCGTAGTCCACCAGAAATTGCCGGTCATGATATTGTCCAGTGAGCAGGAATTAGCCCAATATGCCTCGCTGTAGAGGGTGTTGTAGTAAACATTTGAGTTCATGATATACACGCTCTCCGCGTTCGCCACAGCCGATCCCAGGCCGGAAACCCGGTTTTCAATCGAGCCGTTATCCGCGAAAAAGCAACTGTCAGCGCGAAGGATAGATGCCTCGCAAACCGAGATGCTCGACCCCATATTCCCGATATTCCCAATAACCGTGTTCTTGATGAAAACGGGAATCGACTGATATTCGACATAAATCGCCGCGCCGTAAAAGACCTTGTTCGAGTTAAAAAGATTTTCCCGCACCACTGGTTCGGAGTTGCCGTAAACGTAGAGCGCGCCGCCGTATGTATGCGCCTCGTTCATCTCGAAACGGTTGCGCGAGATTATCGACTTGTCCCGGTAGAAAAACAGCCCCGCGCCGTCGCCGACACTTCGATTCCCCGAAAAGTCGTTTTCCTCGATTAGGTTCCTTCCCCGATGCAGAAAGAAAATCCCGCCGTAACCCACCGAACTGTTGCTGTTGAAGATGCAGTCGGAAATCACGACTTCGCAGGAGTCGATGAAAAACGCACCGCCCTCCCATGCCTGATTGTCTTTTATCAGAGAATGGGCGATTGTCATTTCGTATTCGGTGCAAGATGTGAGCATGAAACACCCGCCGTTTGTGCCGGAATTTGCGAGGAAATTCGCCTGCTCCATAATGCCGACAACATCGACCAGCATCCCTCCGGCGCCCGTCCAACCTGTGTTCATGGACAGCTCGAACTCGGACATATCTACATCGCATTCGACCAGGAAAACGCCCCCGCCCGATTCATGGGCATGATTGAGGATTATCTCCGAACCGGATTTCATCTCTATATGGGAATCATAACAGTATAACCCTCCGCCGTCGCGTGCCTCGTTTTCTTCGATTATGGTCGATGAAAATTCAGCATCCGCGCCGCTGAGGAAAAGCCCTCCGCCGGAGGAATCCGCGATATTTCCGCGGAAATCGCACAGGCCGAAATCGTAACTTCCTTCGTGGGCGAAGATTCCCGCGCCGGAAATCGCGCTGTTGTCCTCGAAAACCGAATTGATAAACATCAAATCGGAGTCGTAGGCGAAAATCCCGCCGCCGCTGTTGCTGGAATTGTTCGATATGACGGTATTTCGAATCTCGGCATTCGCGGAAACCACCATCATCCCGCCGCCCGACGAATCCGCATGGTTGCCGGTGATGACACATGAGTCAAGGGATGGACAGCCGTTATATGCCATAACTCCGCCGCCGGATTCCCCCTCCGCTCCGCTTATAACGAAGCCGTGGATAGTGGTGGCCAGGGATACGGGGTCGCCGAAATAGGAGGTTATCACGGTCGCGGAAGTATCGTTTAAATCGCTCGAAAATGCGGACAATGTGCATGCCCCCGCGCCATCGATACAGACCAGCGCCAGTGAATCGAGGACAACAAGCCCGGATGGGCCGAGATCGCCTATATAGTAGGTTCCGCCGCTGAAAAGCAGGCTGTCTGCGGGTGAATAGTAAATCGAGTCCTGAATCGCGCCCGCGCCGTCGGAAGGCTCAAACTCGATGGATGTTGCGAAAAGTGTCGCCACTGCAACGAGGGCGATTAGCGAGGTAATCCTGACATAAAAAAACACATCGACTCCTTTTGTTCGACGCGCTCCCATCGTCAAAATATGAATTTATGGCATTTTTGCAAGGTCATTTTTATCGCTTGAGCACTATTTAAGATAAACCACCCGTTTCGTCGCCGTTTCGCCGTCCGGTCGCTGAGCGGAGCGTTGTCCTGAGCCTGCGGTGCCCTGAGCTTGTCGAAGGGTCGAAGGGTCGAAGCGCGCCCGCACCAAATAAACCCCCGAACCGAGGGAGGGGGCGGGTTGCCAGATTAATTCGCCATCACGTAGGGGTTTGACGGTGGCAAACCCCGGCTGGGCATGTCGCCGCCATGCCCCTATGCGCCTTCCGTTCACATCGAAAATTTCTATCGTGCTCAACGGCTTCGGCGATTCGCTTCCGAAGTCGAGGCTTATAGTTACCGACGAATTGAACGGGTTAGGATATGCGGAAATGGCGAAGGATTGAGGGGTGGGGGTTTCAGCGATGCCGGTTCTTTCCGGGAAGGTGTCGCAGATTCTGCCGCAGGGGAGAATCGTTTCGCCGGTGGAATCCGGAAGGCGGACGAGGCAGACCTCGACGGTGTCGTAATAATAGCCCGGGCGGAACTTTACCGCAAGCGAGTCGTCGAAGCCCAGGGCGGCGAACTCGTGGCCGTAGAACGAGTAATTGCGAATTGTGTCCACGGTAAAACGGACTTCCCAGTAGCTGGAATCGGGCATAAACAGCAGGCTGTCATGCTCCAGATAGGCCTTTGCCGTGCTGTCGTTTTCGAGGACGAGCCATGCAGAATCCGCTCTCTCATTACACTGGAAAAGCTGACGCGCAAACTGGCAATTGTCGTGGAAACGGAGCCAGTCGAATGGAGGATAACCTCCATGACCTGGAGAGTTACCTAACATATATGGACCTGAACCTATTACAGTAATTTCCCCGCGACCACAATTGCCATTTAGAATTACAGGAGGAAATGAGTCATATAAACCAGTACTCGCATCTGCACCTCCAAAAGCGACTGCATGAAGCACACCAAAATCCAAGTAAGTATATGAGCAAAACCACGAACTAGTTAGTGTATCAATACCTCTGGCTGGCTTCCATAATGGACTGAACTCTGTCAGAAAAGAGATCCTGCAACTACTACAAATGCTATCTACAGGATAGGAAGGTAAAGAATCCATAGGATCAATAACATTCCAATAAGGATTTCCCGTGAAACATGGCCAACCATCGTCAGATAGGCAATCAGAAGTTCGAGGATACCACCAGCATTCTTGTAAGATTAAGTTCCCACCCCTTTCGACATATACTTGCAGAGATTCCAGTTGTGCAGTCGTAAAGTATTCATCGTAAGTAAGAAGAAAAAAAATATCGTAATTACCAGGTTGTCGCCACCCAGAATAAGGCTCATAATCAAGTTCATGACCTTCTTGAGATAGGGTATCATCTAAAAACAGGAAGAGAGAATCATCCGAATAATTTAAAGCTACGATTGCTATTTTGCCCGCGAATGCGGTCAAACACAGCATGAGAAAGACGATCACGAATATTTTCTTTGCTAACGTCATCTTTTTTCTTCCTTTTTTCAAAATATCCCTGGCTTTTCAAACCTCCCGGTCACTTCAAATAGACGATTCTCATCGATGCGGTTTTCTCGCCGAAGCGTGCCCGCACGAGATAAACGCCGGAACCGAGGGATTCGTCGGGTTGCCAGACGAATTGAGCATTTCGTAGGGGCGTGGTCTCAGACCCGCCCGTTTGTCGCCCGGTCAAAGAGCGGGAGGGTTTCAAACCCTCCCCTACGGGTAATTGGGCGACCCGTCGCCCATTCACATCGAATATTTCTATCGTGCTCAACGGCTTCGGCGATTCGCTTCCGAAGTCGAGGCTTATCGTTACCGCCGAATTGAACGGGTTAGGATATGCGGAAATGGCGAATTGCGCTGGTTTTGCGGGAGAGGCATGTCCCTCCTCCACCGGCATTATTCGCCAGTGTTCGCCGTATAGGCCGGTGCGGTGGAAATTGCCCTTTTCCGTGGGCCAGGCGATGGTTTCCTCGGAATAAGGCACTCCAGCGCTCCATGCATAGATGTATGAATCCATTCCGCCGGCGACGATATCGAGTCTGTCGTCGCCATCGAGGTCGCACAGGGTGGGCGCGCCCGGACAAAGGTCTGGAAGGACAAGGGGGTAGCCGGGGATGGAGTTGCCGTAGATATCGAAAGCGTGGATTTTCGCGCCCATCGATACGGCAATGTCCCATTCGCCGTCGCCTGAGAGGTCGCCTATGGTGGGATTTCCGACCGTCGCGCCGGATTCTGGAATTCGAATGGGCCATCCCGGCAATGGGGTGCCGTCGGCATAATGGATTCCCAGATGGTTGATTCCCGCGAGAACGGCTTCGCAGTTACCGTCGCCGTCGAAATCCGCCACGGCGTTGTGGGATTCGTAGAAGAGCATAGTGTAATCGGCGATGGGCCATCCGGGGAGGGAATCGCCCTCGTGGCTGAAGATATATGTTCCTCCGCGATAGGCGCTTACGAGAATTTCCAGGGTCGATGTGTCCGAATCGAAATTCGCGAGGATCGGGTTGACATTGCTGAAATCCGTGTTGCGAAGTCGCATTGGCCAGCCGGGAAGGATGTTGCCCAAATAATCGAAGGCATAAATCGTGCCGTTGCCCGCAGAATCTTTGCCCATGCCCATCACGATTTCGACATTTCCGTCGCCGTCGATATCCCCCGCCGAGGGTGATCCCCAAAGGGGGCCTGTCATGCCCTCTTCGAGCCTTGCGAAGGCTCCCTCCGCATCGGCTATATATGATGTGCCGTCCAAAAGCCATACATCGAGGCCGTTGTGATGGGGATTGAGAACTTCGGGCACGCCGTCGCCGTTTAAATCCGCGAATACGGGTGTTCCCATGGACGTCGATCCCGCGGTTTTGGGCCATCCGGGGGCGTCTTCGGCTGTAAGGGCGTTTATCAGATAAGCTTTTCCGGGGGAGGTTCTGTCGTTTACCAGAAGATAGGATTCGCCGTCAATTTTAGCGCCGATTGCAGGGGAACTCCACATCCCCATTTCGGAGGGATTTTCGTCCGACATTGATACTATTCTGAAGGGATCGGTTACATCGTCCCCTTCGATTATTGGAATTCCGTCGTCGTAAAAACCCCAGACTGCCGAGTATTTTTTCCCAACGGCATATATTTCCATTCGGCCATCGCCGTCGATGTCGTCGAGGGCGAGGGAGGAGTATATTTCGCGGGAGAGACCTATTTGCATGGGCCATGGCTCAATCATTGGGAGTGTTGTCCATGCCAATATTGTATCAGATGTTTGGCTTTCATTGAACCATTCATCGAGGGAAGTAACATAATAATGGAATCTCGTCCTCTGAGGAAGATCTGTATCACTCAAAGTTGCCGACGAAACGGGAAGTTGATTTACTTTGATATAATTTTCAGCTATGCTATCGCCTCTATAAATATTATATCCAATAACGGAACTATCCTCCGGAGGCGACCATCTTAGTATAACTTCATCCTCGCCGGGGAACATGGAGAGGGATTCCGGCGGTGCTGGTTTTGAATATATTATATGTAGAGATTCCGGAGTTGTATTGGAAAACTCGAGGTATAAATCTGCGATTAGATAGTGTGACTCAATACTGAGAGGAATATACAATGTGTCCTGGGATTTTGAGGGCAAGTCGTCTAAATCGATTATTGGAGTTGACGTAGTCGCTCCTGTAAGGAGAATTCTCGCGACTCCTCCTCTGAAATCGCCCGGGCCGGTGTTTGCTATTCCGATTGCGAGGACGCCCTCTTCGCCGGCTTGTGGCTCGTTATCGTTGTCGTCGGTATAAAATGTTGTTGTTTGTTCGAAAAATGGGCCGTAGATTCCCAATGCAAGGGTTTCTATTTCCGTATGGTTAGGGGTTGTTATTGTTACGATGGGGCGTAGATTTTGGTATCCACGAAGCCGTTGGTCAATGATGAGGCCGAATGCTGTTGCGATTGTGCAGTATTCCGCCGGTTCGATGGGGGGACACAAAGTAATGGCTTCTATCATCCCGGGGCATTCTATGTCAATCATTATCGACTCAGCGGGAAGAGTGCCGATGTTATGCAGTATTAAGGCGCAGGCGAAGGTATCGCCGGGTTCCGGGGCGATGTCATGGTCTCCCCCGCCTGGGTAAAATATGCTCTTGTTGATAACGACCTGTTCCGTAGGCGCGGATTCGATTTCGAGGGTATCTGTCCATGGAAAAGCGCCGTTTCCGGAGACTGTAAGTATAATTCTTTCGCTTTCGGCAAGACGCAGACGCAGGGAGGCGTATCCCGATTCATCCGTCTGTGTTATGGCATATTTGCCGTCGCCGTCATGGGCAACCACGGTCCCGAATTTGAAGGGTTCGGATGTTGACATATACATTGCTTCGAGCTGTAGAAGGGTGTCTCGGCTGGTTAATGAAGCAGAAAATGGGCGAACATCGATTATATTCGGAGCGCCGAGATACATATCAAGAAAAGGATATCCGAGTAAATTCATTATTGTCTTGTAGTATTTCCCGGTGGTGGTAATTCCCAAATCTATCTGAGTTCCCTGAATAGCCTCTCCGAGTTTTACGGAATTGCCTCTGGTTAGAAAATTATCGTGCCAGAAATGGTGGACAAGTCCCTTATGATTCGAATATGCCGATTTCGAATGGGCGAGAATCGCAATCAGACCGCCATTTTTCGCTCGAACCGACGCGCTTCCGACACATCCGACATCGAAAGCGCTAACTTCGCAGGAATATGAATATAAAAATGGAGTATAAGGAGCATTTGTCATGGACAAGAACTGGGGAATGTCGATTCCGCTCCCTCTGTCCGTGTGTTTGCCGGTGTGTAATATGTAGCGGAACCCATGGTCGAAATGGAAAATAATGTATCGACCGTCGGCTATTGCGCTTAAAACATTAGATTCAGTCAGCTCGACGTCACCGCCGGTGGTGTCGGCGAAGGCGTAGACTTTTTGTATATCGACATCTTCCGGAATAGGCCCAGCTGTGATAATAGAATCGCATTCTTTAGGCCCCATATGATCTGTGCCCTGAATACTAGCGCCGATGAACATCCACTTCTTCGCGAAATCAAAATCTATTTCCCATCTGTGATAATTTATTTTTTCAAGATACGCCGTAACTTCGGCCGAATCCTCCGGCTGGAACCTGCCTACTATGATGTCCGGAGCGAAATCGTCGTCGTCGCTGTCGCCGAAGTAGGCGTCGCCGTTCGAGTTCCAATCGCCCTCGAGGGCGCTGAAATACATATCCGAGGGGATGTTCATGAAATTCGGCGTGTTCGGCGAATATCCGCGACGCAGTCGAACTGGAATCTCCTCCACAGAACCCACCAGAAAAACGCCGGAAATTCCCCATTCATCATGGGCTGACTTGATAAACCGTCGCACTCTTTCGGCCTTATCGGAGCCGGATGGAAAAGCGGAGACAACCTGCGAAACCGGAACGATTTCCATAATCAGGCCGAAGTTAATTTCGTCCTTAAGGGCTTGAAGCTGGTCGAGATACCTATCCTCCACGATAACGAGGCCGTCGCATTTGTCGTCGCCGCGGGCAGGCGGAATTGTCCTTCGAGGATAAACGAGTTCGGATAAATCCAGAGGCCGCGGGCGCGGAGGCAAATCCTCCGGGTTTACAACTGCCGATGTGAGAATTCTATCCCGTATTCCCGATGATACGGGGGTCAATCTGTCGAATTTAAATGATTCATGCCCGCCGCTTTTTGTGATAACATCAATCGAGATATTTCTATTCCATGCCAATTCGCCCGATGCCGGGTCATATGTTACCGGACGGACAAAAATTTCGGCGAGAGGAACGCCGTGAAGCCTCGAAGTGCCGTCCAGCTGTGCAGGAGGCATGCCGTCCGAGGCGATGGGCGCGGATTTAGTCCATGGGTTGTCGAATTCGCTGAGAATAGTGTTCCGAACGATTACCGGCCCGGCCAAAATCTGCCTATCAACTGTGAAACGGACGTCCTCAGCCTCCGTGCCCGGCGGCAAAGCTATACGTATCGAACGTCCGGGCAAATCCGGTTCGCCATGAATTCGGAAATCTGCGCCGCGAACCGAGACCGTCGCCTCGCCATTGATAATCTCGACCGTCGGCGCGGAATCCTCGGTATAATCATAGCTGACAATCCCCGCAAGAATCGGCAGAGACGCCAGCAAAAGGCTTAACAGTAACGATTTCAACTTCATAATATCTCCATCTAGAGCCATTTCAGCTCCCGATATTTCGCGTGCATGATGTCCACTGTCCGCGAAGGGCTGTGAAACTCGCGAACCCATTCTCTGCCCCTTTCGGCAAGCTTCAGCCGACGAGGCTCATCGAGAATTAACTGACGCAGAACATAGGCCAGACTATCCTCCGTGGCGGTAATAAATGGATGCTCCCCCAAATATTTTTCATGATCGGGAAGTAATTCCACCACCGTGGGCACCCCCATCGCCAAAGATTCGAGGCCGCTGATGCCGTAGCCAAGTTCTCCAAGCTGGTCGATGAAGATGTGGCAGGTAGATTTCAGCCGCAATGTTTCAGCATGGGGAATATTCTCGATTATCACCGGCTCGATATCGAAACCCTCGCTGACCTCATCGATGGCGGATATTATCTCGTCCGTGCTCTTGGTCGAACGGGTGGAGGCGACGTGGCCTATCCGTATCGGGCCGGAGTGAGGTGGGTTGCCCTCCGGCATAGAATCGGAATCGAAGGGGAAAGGAAGCCATGTCCCCCGAGGATGCAGGGCGATATGGTCGAACTCCAGAAGGAAAACGGCGTCGGAAAGGGAGTCGATGTTTTCGAGGACGCCGTGCTGACGTAAATCCGTGCCGTAGTAGGTCGTGGCGAGTTTGCCCGTCGCTCTGGCCCAGCTTTCGATCCATTTGCCGCTACGGAGAAGGGGAAGCCCGCCGTCCAAAACCACGATGTCGTAGTCTTTGAGCCGTTCTGGAAAACCGGCATTCTTCATTTTCGATTTCCAGACCCTGTCGCGAAGGGAAAAAAGGGCACTCGCCGGGAATCTGTTGCCGTGCCATTTTGGCGGAAGCTCCTCGAACTCCCGGCGAACATTCAGCTTGGGAGGGGTCGTGGAGAGGGCGCGCTGAACCGCCGATGTGAACTTGCCATCGACGAAGGGCAGGTCGAGGGTCTCGTCCTGGCCGAAACCGAAGGGATGGGGACGGTAGGTCAAAAGCCAGGAGTCGAAACCGCGGCGACGCTCCTCGCGAACGATAGTCCACGGGACTCCGGCTGTGTTTCGAGGGGCGATATGTAGAATCGACGTCTTCATCGGCTTAAATATACCAATTCAAAAGTCTTTTGCAACTACCGCGCCAATTCCATTGCCCGCGAGGCTTTAACCTTGCGCATCGACCCGCCATTCTCGACGCAAACGAAAAAGGGTGGGTCTCAGAGCCGTCCCCTACACTCCCGTTTTGAGAACACTCGATTGTTCTTTTATGGCAAACCCTTCTCCCGCCTATCCGAACAATCCCCGCGGGCGGTCAGCGAGGGTCGTCAATTGACCTCCGATTGCCGCTTCCAACTTTCCGATATTGCCCTCGATCTCTCCGTTTCGAGAAATGAATTGGCCGATGTCGTGTCCGAAGGCACCGATTTCATTCCCGGTTTGTCCGATATGACAAAAAATGACATTGACTCGCCGAAAATACAATCCGATTCGACCGCAAAACCCTCCTGTCAACCCGCCGGAACCTCCGATGCGATAAAAAAACGCTCCGATACGGTAAAAAGGTTGCTTCGATGAGCGCGTCGGAGGGTTGGATGAGCATATCGGAGTGTTCGATGACCGCGTCGGAGTGTTCGATGGCAACATCTGGCGGTTTTGGGCTATTTTTGGGCGAATTTCCCCATTTTCGCCCCAAAACACCCCCCTCTCAACTCTCAACTCTCCCCTCTCAACTCTCAACTCTCCCCTCTCAACTCTCAACTCTCAACTCTCAACTCTCAACTCTCAACTCTCAACTCTCAACTCTCCCCTCCTTTCCCCTTGACACATCTCCCAGAAAGATTAAATTGATTAAGGTTAAACGAACTTAGGAGACAAAATGCCGAACCTGAATACAGTCAAAGACAAACTCGCAAAACTCGTTAAACGCTTTGAAAGCAAGCAGAAAGGCGAATGGGACGAAGCCGCGACGCGAAAATCTCTTATCGACGGGTTCTGGGAAGCGCTGGGATGGGACACCGACGACCCGCGTGAAGTCGAAGTCGAGAAGCGGACCGAAATCGATGAACACCTCAAACGCGCCGATTACGCTTTTCTCGAAAAAGGGCGCACAAAATTTCTGGTCGAAGCCAAACAGCCGTCAAAGAATCTCACGCGGAACAGGGACGCGATATTTCAGGTCAAACGCTACGTCTTCAACACGCCCGACACCAACCTCGGCATTCTCCACGATTTCGAGGAATTCATCCCCTATCTGGTAATCAAAAAGCCCAGTTACGACCTGCCCCTCGACGGGCTTCAGAAAAAACTGATATTCAGTTACGAAGAATACCCCGACCGCGCCGACGAGCTTCTCGAAATGTTCTCCCGCGAATCCGTCCTCGGTGGTTCAATCGAAGCCCTTTTGCCGAAGGGCGCGAAGCTCGAACGAGTAACCGAGACGGTAAACCGGGAATTCTTCGCCGACCTTATGAAATGGCGGCTCGAAATAGCCAAATCCATTGCTAAGAGCAATCCCAGGGTGAGCGACCACGACATCAACTCCGCGGTGAACCACCTGCTCAACCGAATTCTCTTCCTGCGCGTAATCGAAGACAGGAAAATCGAGAATTACGACCCGCTGGACGCCGCCGTTACCAAATGGAAGAAGGAAGAGCTCGGCCCGCTGTTCGCCTATCTAATCGAAGTATTCAAAAGGCTCGACCCGAAATACAACGGCGCGATATTCGCCAAACATCACGTCGATTCCATGCTTATCGACGACAAACCGCTCTACGATTGCATCCGCAACCTCTATTATCCGCAATCGCCCTACCAGTTCTCCGAGATGCCCATCGAGGTCATCGGCAACTCCTACGAACAATACCTCGGCTCAGTCCTGCGGACGACACCGGCCAGGCAGGTCAAGCTGGAGGAAAAGCCGGAGGTGCGCAAGGCGGGCGGCGTCTATTATACGCCAAAATACATCGTGGACTACATCGTCGAACAAACAGTGGGCAAGCTGGTGGAGGGCAAGACGCCCGCGCAGGTCTCGAAACTGCGCATACTCGACCCAGCATGCGGTTCCGGCTCCTTCCTAATAGGCGCGTTCGAGAGGTTACAGAAATATTACATCGACTACTACACTGCGAACCCGAAGAAGAACAAGGGCTACCTGTGCCCGGACTACGAGGGCAACCTCAAGCTGGACATACTGGTCAAGAAGAAGATTCTGGAGGAGAATATCTACGGCGTGGACATAGACTCGCAGGCGGTGGATATCACCGAGTTCTCGCTTTATGTGAAGATGCTGGAGGGCGAGGAGAACCTGCCCATGTTCGCGGAAACCTACCTGCCGGAGCTGAAAGAGAACATAAAGTGCGGAAACTCGCTGATAGGCTGGGACATTCTGGACATGGACATATTGCCGACCGACCCGGACGAACGGCAGGCGGAACTGGAACGCATAAACCCCTTCGACTGGGAGAAGAATTTCCCGGAGATTTTCAGCCGGACCGATACTGAACAAGGGGTAGCAACTTCACACCTCAACCCTGAACAAGGGGTAGCTACCCCTTGTTCATTGCATGCATACCATATCACATGGGTTACCTATGGAAGCCGCGTTAGCGAGAGGATGGTCGAGTATAAAGACGTGATCCGCCGCCGTAGATTGAACAAGGGGCAACAGCCCCTTGTTCATGGTGTAGTGATGGATGACAAGATGGAAGTGGAGATAACCGGTTATATCGCCGAAACAGTTCGGGATATGAAATTGAAAGTTCTTGCATACAATATATGCCGCGACCATGTGCATATGGCGCTCGTCTGCGAAGAGAAAGAACTACCGGAAATAGTCCGAAGACTCAAGGGAAGGTCTGCACATTTTGCGAAGAAGAATCGTAATATACCCAAAGAAGAGGAGTTTCATCTCTGGGCGCAGAAATACAACCGGTCATTCATAGACAGCGAAGAAAAACTGCGCAACTGTATAGAGTATATAGAAAATAATCGCATCAAACACGATTTCCCCGTGAACAAGGGGTTGTTACCCCTTGTTCGTGGTATGTTATCCGACTTCATGGACAATGGGCAACAGCCCCTTGTTCAATCGATGGATAGGATCCCGCGAACCAGCGGCGGCTTCGACGCGGTGATTGGAAACCCGCCGTATGTTTTACTACAAACTCTCGATACCCCAAAAATATTCGATTTCTTGAAAAGCAAATATCAGGTAGCGGCTTATAAAATAGATACTTATCAGCTTTTCATCGAAAAGGGTATTTCCTTATTAAGAGAAGCAGGATATCACGGTTATATTATGCCAATTTCCTTCCTTAGGAACAAACATTCGATTGCATTAAGAAGATATCTTTTAGAAAACACAGAGATAGAATTAATCAGGTCTTTTTATTACCCGATTTTCCACGGAGCGAGTGTAGATACTTGTATTGCTATTTTCAAAAAAACTAAAAAACCAACGGGAAAAGAAGTTCAAATAGTCAAATCTTCAAGCGAAGCCGAAAAAACAACCTTAAAAGTCGATAAATCAATCTGGCTTAATCATGAAGACCTTCATTTCGCGATTGACATCAATACCAACGAAATAGGGCTTTGTGAAAAAATAGAGAGTATTTCTTTCAAATGGGGCGATATCGGCACGGCTTATTTTGGAATACAAACTTACGACAGGAAATCTTATGTAGTTCGCGAGAAAACAAAGGAATTCCATAAGCTTGTTATAGACGGGAAAAATATAGGGAGGTATGTTTTAGAGCTACCTCAGCAGTTCGTTGATTTTAGAGATGATTCAATTAAAAGCGGAGGTAATCCTGAAGTGTATCAAAAACCGCGAATTGTTGTTCTTCAAATAGGTCGTTGGCCTACTGGAACGTTCGCAGGTCCGGGTATTTATACGCTCAATACTATTTATAATCTATATTTCACGAAATCAACGGATTATAACCTTTTTTATGTTCTTGGAATTATTAACTCTAAATTGGTCAATTGGTATTGGGTAAAACAGTTCTATGATCATAAAAAGACTTTTCCTAAGATAAAGAAAAAGGCTTTACTATCAATTCCCATCCGCACGATAGACTTCGACAATCCGGAGGATGTGGCGAAGCACGACCGGATGGTTTCGCTGGTCGAGGATATGCTCGCGCTCAATAAGCGCCTGCACGAGACCGAGTCCCCCTCGACACGCAAATCCATCGAGGCGCAAATCGCCCACACCGACCGCAAAATCGACGAACTTGTTTACGACCTCTACGGCCTCACGGACGACGAAATCGCAATCGTGGAGGAATCCGCGAAATGAACGCGACCTTGCCCATACGGAGACCGACACGCCTGCCGGATTGGGATTTACCCCGTGAGATATTCACCGGATTTAGATTTCAATTTGAAATAGATATTCTATCTCACGGGGTGAATGCAACGCCGGGCGCGTATTTCGTGACGGTGTGTTGCCAGAAACGTAACCCGTATTTCGATTTTAGGCCGGCGAAATCGATGGTGGAAAAATGGTGGTTCGAGCTGGCGAACAAATTTCCATCGATTGAATTAGACCAATATGTCGTGATGCCGGATCATTTCCACGGCATTATATCGATTTTACCCCCCGTAGGGGAGGGCCTATG
>NPID01001391.1_pt1 | contig 42023 bp, 27 predicted proteins | sample 8637491 | NCBI WGS metagenome assembly NPID01 (sample SAMN07420843, study PRJNA396082) | bioreactor metagenome | isolation source: sample BA6 brine-fed electro-methanogenic bioreactor BA | place: Japan: Kochi | collected 2016-06-14 | reverse complement strand
CGTGTCAGGTTACGGCTCATGGCCCGGACCTGGGCGGCCGGCAGACCGGCCGGCCAGTCCTCGCCAGCGGTAAACCGCGGGGTGCTGCCGACCAGGATAATCCGCTCGATCCGCTCTTTCTGGCGAGGGTACAGGGCCAGCAGGATCTGCCCCCCCATCGACCAGCCGAGCATCGCCGCCTGGCGCAGTTCCAGGGCGGTCTGCCATTCTTCCAGATCGCCGGCGAATTCGGCGAATCCGTAGCCGGTTCCGGCCTCCGAGCCACCGTGGCCGCGCAGATCGGGAGCCAGCACCCGGAACCGGTCGGAGAAATGCTCCAGGGCCTCGGCAAAAACCGCCGAGGACATGGACCAGCCGTGCAGCAGAATCAGGGGGCGCCCTGCGCCGGCCTCCCGGTAAGCCAGGATGCGCCCGTCGCTCAACCGGAACCTTTTCACAGGCACGGGGCGCAGCCTTTCACGGCCCGCACGATCAGGGCGGCAGCCTGCTCCAGTTCTTCGGGACGATGATCGGCCGTAAGGGTGGCCCGCAAGCGGCACTTACCCGCCGGAACCGTGGGCGGGCGGATGCCCTGGACGAAAATCCCCTCCTCCAGTAGCCTCCCGGCAGCGGTCATGGTTGGAACCGGATCGCCGGTCAGGACCGGCACGATCTGGGTGACGCTGCCGAGCAGATCGAGACCCGCCGCTTCCAGCAGTCCGGCGAACCGCTGGCGGTTGTGCTGCAGGGTCTGGCGACGTTGGCGCCCCTCGTCGCTTTCGACCAGGTCGAAGGCGGCCTCGGCGGCGGCCAGCACCCCGGGCGGCAAACTAGTGGAAAAGATGAAGGATCGGGACCGGTTGACCAGGGTGTCGATGACCACCCGGTCGGCGGCCAGGTAGGCACCGAACCCGCCCAGCGCCTTGCCGAAGGTTCCCATGTGCAGATCGATGTGCTCCAGGCAGCTAAGCTCTTCGGCGGTCCCTCGCCCGGCGGCGCCGAGGACCCCGGTGCCGTGGGCATCATCCACCATCAGCAGCGCCTGGTAGCGGCTCTTGAGTTCGGCCAGTTCGGCCAGCGGAGCAAGGTCCCCGTCCATGCTGAAGACCCCATCGGTAACGATCAGCCAGCGCCCCTTGCGGCGGGGGGCCTCGGCCTGCATCAGGCGCTCGAGGGCATCGACATCATTGTGGGGGTAGATCAGGGTGCGGGCCTTGGAAAGGCGGCAACCGTCAACAATCGAGGCGTGGTTGAGTTGGTCGGAAAAGATCAGATCGTCGGGCCCGGTCAACCCCTGGAGAATCCCGGTATTGGCCGCATAGCCCGAGTTGAATACCAATGCCGCTGCGGTCCCCTTGAATGCCGCGATACGCTGCTCCAGCCGGCGGTGCAGCTCCATCGTGCCTGAGATCAGCCGGCTCGCCCCGGAGCCGACGCCGAACCTGGCCGTGGCGGCACAGGCCGCCTGAACCAGTTTGGGGTGGTTGGCGATGCCGAGGTAATTGTTCGAGCACAACAGCAAAACCTCCCGGCCATCCAGGACCACCCGGGGGCCCTGGGCCCCGGCCACGGTGCGCAGGGTTCGCAGCATCCCAGCTTCGGCCAGGTGCTCGAGGCGGCGGCGCATTTCTTCCATCGTTTCAGGCCTCCATGTCGATTTCCCCGTTCACCCGCCCCACTTCGGTAATCAGCAGGACGGCTGTCTCGAGGTACTGGATCAGGTCATTCACGTCCAGCCCGTCGCGGCGGACAAAAAAGGCCCGTCCGCCCCGCTCATCGCCGGCGGGCTTGAGATGGGCAAAGCGCCGATAGCCCAGCTCGGGCAGGGCTACATAGCCCGCGGTGTACCGGGGATCATCCGACCAGCAGAGCTCGGCCAGCACTCCTGGCCCGGAAAGGACCTTGGCGGCCAGCACCAGGGCCTCGCGGACGTGATCGTTGTCCAAGCCCCGCTCGGCCAGCCTCTGGCGCAGAACCTTTTCCGCGGCCGGCGCCAGGTCCATCCGCGACACCCTCACGCCGCGGGCCTGGTCGGGCTCGAGGCGCTCACCGCTTACCGCGTCGACCAGCATGGCGCCTCGCATGCTGCGACCATCCGGAGCCGCCCCACGGACGATCCAGGCCATGGCAGTTTCGGCGGCGACGGCGCTCACCCCGCCTTGAATCAGCAGGCGGCGGGCCAGGTCTCGACCCTGGCGATAGTCGGCAACCCGGACCGTGGTCAGCTCGGGCAGGCAACCGGTCCGCACCGCGGCGGCCGGAACCGCTTCCAGGGTCAGACGGATGCGATCGGCCCGGCCACGCTGGTGACCGAGGGCACGGCGCACCAGCGACGCGGCCAGCGCTTCGAGATCCTCCGCCGGAGCGAGACGCTCGGCACCGGAGAGGTGTCCCCCGACGAGGGAGCCATGCATACGGATGCTGTACAGAGGCTTTTCCATAACGGGGCGAAACTAGCATGGAAAGGGGGCATTGTCAACGCGCAGAAGGCAAACGGTTGACAATCCCCCTTTCCTAATTTTTCGAGTTGTGATAACCTCTGACGCGTTGCCCGGCACCCGTGAACGCACGGGCAAGCGGTTTTGAAAGGTTATTATGGATATCCTGCTTCTCGAAACGGCATTTGGTGCTTACCTGGCTTCGGTTCTTTTGTATGTTGCCGATCTCGTCATTCGGCGGCCCGGGGTTCAACGAAGCGCATTCGTCCTGGTCGCGGTCGGCTTCGCCCTGCAGAGCGGCTGCCTGGCCCTGCGCTGGATTCAGGCGGGCTACCTGCCGGTGACCAACCTGTTTGCCACCCTCTTTTTCTTCAGCTGGGCGCTGGCCGCTACCTATCTCTATTTTGAAATCCGCTACCGGATTCACGCGGCCGGTCTGTTCGTGATGTTTCTCAACCTGGTGCTGCTCGGTTTCGCCCTGCCTCGCGACGCCGGCCTCCCGCCTCTGATTCCGGCTCTCGACACGCCCCTGTTTACACTGCATATTGCCTTTTCCTTTTTCGGCTACGCCCTGTTCGCCATGGCCTTTTCCATGGGGGTACTCTACCTGGTGAGCCGGGGGACCGGATCGACGCTACTGCCGGAACTTTCCCTGCTGCGCAAAATCAATGAAGAGGCGGTCTTTCTCGGTTTTTGCCTGTTCACCCTCTGTATGATCGCGGGCAGCATCTGGGCCTACCTCGCCTGGGGGTATTACTTTTCCTGGAACATCAAGGGGATCTGGTCGTTTCTGGTCTGGCTCTATTATGCCGGGATGTGCCATGCCAAGTTCGTCCGGCGCTGGCAGGGCTCCGGCTATGCGATCCTCTCCATCGCCGGCTTCGGCGTGGTTCTGTTTACTTACCTGGGAATCGGTTTGCTGATGAGCAGCAACCATCCCCTTGATTGATATCGGAACCGCTATGAAACCCACCGTTTGTGAAAAGATCTGGAGCTTGCTCTGCTCCCTCAAACTGACCATCCTGCTGGCTTCGGCCGCGACCCTGGTCACCATGGCGGGGTCGCTGAACGTCCCGGCCAACCCAGGTATTTTCGGATCCATGGACGCCATGCCCCTGGGGCCCTGGTTCAGCACCTTCGGCGGCCGGGCCCCGGCGCTAACCTGGTGGGTCTATCTGGCGGCCGGCCTGATCCTGCTTCTGGGACTCAACACGCTTTGCTGCTTCATCGACTGGTTGCGCCGGTTGCGGGCCCGCTGGCGCAAGGCTGGCGAGTACCTGATTCATCTCGGCTTCGTCGTGGTCCTGGTCGCCTATGCCTGGGGAAGCACCACCGGATTTCGCAGCGAAGGAAACCGCCTGGAGGTAGGGCAGACCCTGGCTATCCGGTCCATGCCCGGGCACTACCTGCGCCTGAAAGGGTTCGAGCCGCGCTTCAACCGCGCCGGGCGGCCGGTGGATATGGTCAACCAGCTCGAGCTGCTGTTGGGCGAAACGGTCATTGCCGAAGGCACGGTGAGCACCAACCGTCCCCTCACCTACCGCGGCCTGGCCGTGATTCCAGCGTCTTTTGGCCGAATTCCGTCGGGTTTTCGAGTCCGGCTCAACGACGGACGAACCGTGAAACTGACCAAGGGCAGCCGGATTCAGCTGGGCGATGGCCGCTGGCTGAGGGTCCATGAATTTTTCCCCCATGCCGGCCGGCTGCCTGACGGCCGGGCCGTTTTCGGCAGCGACAATCTTGGCCGACCCGCCTTTGAACTGGAGCTGCAGCATCCTGGCGGCAGCCATTGGCGGGGTTGGTTTTTCCTACAGCGTCCGGCTCCGGCCCCGATGGTCGAAGCGGGCCTGGCCATCCAGCCGCTTGAACCCCTGTATCAGAGCTACAGCGTCCTCACCATCAATCGCGATCCGGGTGCCTTCCTCGCCCTGACCGGCGCCCTGATCATGTTGACAGGCGTGGTTTTTGCAATGGGCTCCTTCTATTACAAACGTTCCCGCGGGGATCGCCCCGACATCGCCTAGCCACCACACAGGGATACAAGTCCCCCCAGGCGCTCATGCCGTGGATTTTTCAACGAATTCCTGCTTGATAAATAAGCCTGATCCTCCTAGTATTGGCATCTGGCAATTTTTTTATTCCGCTGGGGCTTCCGGCCGAACCGACCCGGCCCCCCACCGCAGTAACCCGCCACGGATCATCATGAGATACAGGCCAGCGCTGTTTATCGTCCTTTTTCTTGCCCTAGCGACTCCGGGGTTCGCCCAAATCACCTTCGGTGTCGTCCCCTCCGCCAATTCCCTGATTCGCTCCGAATCCCAGGCCAAAGAATTTACCGCCGATCTCGAAAACCGCCTGGGAGAGGCGGTCAAGCTCCGCCTGTTCAACGACGAAGCCAAGCTGCACAGCTGGCTCAACCGGTTTCGCGAAGTGGACCTGGCCATTCTCAGCCGCGGTTACATCGGCCAACAGCCCGCCGGGGAGTTTTACGCGCTGGCCGAAAATCTGCGGGCCGGTTTTCCCGGCGCGGCACCGGCCGACCCGGTCGTGGCCCGACAGGGTCTGAGCCCCCGGCTCCTTTTTGATCTGCAACGCGCCCTCGCCGAGATGGCCGCCGACCCGACCGCCCGCACCATCCTGGGGATGGCCGAAAGCAAACCGGTCCCGGCACCCAAGCCCAAACAGGTTTCCAAACCCCGGCCGCAACCGGCGCCAGGGCCTGCCCCGATGCCGGAACCGGCAACCAGACCAGAACCGAAGGCGGCCCAGCGGGGGTCAGAGTCCGCAACGGACTCCCCGCCAAGAGCAACGCTTGCCTCGCCGGCAGAACCCAAAACGGACCCCATATCTTCACCCATTCCAAAGCCGGAACCGGTCATTGAGTCCGCCGAGCCCGAAGAGCCGGCATCACAGGCGGCGGGCAGGGCACCGTCCACCAAGCCCCGCATCTGGCTTGAGAAAGAGAACCAGCCCAAGGCCGATCCTTTGCCGAGGACGGCGACCACATCGCCCCCGTCCCAGGAGTCGGAAGCCCCCGCTCCGGTCCAGGCGGCACCGGCAGCCGGAGCCTTTCAGGAAAAAGCTGAAGTTCCGAAGCCGGCCGCCTCTTACCGCGGCGGGCCGCGCGAAGCGGCGAACCTCAACGAAGGCAGTTCCGATACCCCTTACGGGATTCCCTTTCCGGCTCTGGGGGCGGCAATTGCTTCCACGCTCGCCGCGGCGACCCTGCTGATTCTCCGCCGCCGAGGCAAAAACGCCAGAGATGAAGCCTTTTACTGGCATGCGACTCCGCCACAGACAGCTCCGGAAAACGATCCGCCCGAGGTCATGTCGCCGAAGGGGACCGAAGAACTATCCCCTGTCGAAAACCGCCGCGAAAAGGCTTTCGCGGCCGTTGACGCTTCAGTGCAGCCCCCGGCAACCGCTGGCCAGTCCGGACCTGAGGAAGTGGCACCTTCGATAGCCATACCGACATCGCGGGAAGCCCTTTCGGGCTCTGCCGCCGGGGACCAGTTGCCGGCAGGCGACCCCGCGGAGGAAGCAGCGGCTGAGGATTTGCCAGGGAAATCTGGGGGACCGATCGTTCAGTCCCGTGCAGAGGACGGGGATCAAACCAGGGAACTCTCCGAATCTGCCGAAGGCCTGGCCGCAGCGGATGGCGCTGAAGAAAGGGATTTCGTTTCCGGGCAGCAAGAACCGGTTCGCGAAGAACGCGATGAAGATCAATCAGCGATCGAACCGGCTGGCGGAGGGCCGGCCGATGACGATGCAGCTGTCAGGATTCCCGAAACCAGGGGTGAAGAGCATTATTTCGGCGAACCTGAAGCACCACAGCCGGAACAGGCCCCCGAAGAGGCCATCCCGGTTGATGAGGAGGCTGCAGCTGCCCTGCTCGCCCCGGAGGCATCTCCGGCCGCTGAAAGTGTCGAGGTTGTGGAGGAGGAAGGGGCTCCGGAAGTGTCTCCACCGGGCGAAAGGAAGCCCGCCGCCCTCAATCTCCAAGGGGAAGTCAGTGCGATCAAGATGCCAGCCCTGCTGCAACTGGTCGCCACCCAGACCAAGCCGGGCAGCCTTCTCATCACCACCCGCCACGATGAGAAACGGCTCCACTTCCGCAACGGCAAAATCGCCATGGCGACCTCGATCAACCGGGCCGACCGCAGCAAGACCGGTTTTTTGATGAATAAGGTCGGATACCTGCTGATTCGCCAGGGCAAGATCACCGAGGAGCAGCGGGACCGGGCGCTGGAATATTGCGAAAAGCATCCGTCGAAAAGAATCGGTGAGGCCCTGGTGGCTCAAGGAGCCCTCAGCGAGGAAGTGCTTCTCGAAGCCTTGCGCAACCAGGCCGAGAGCGTCATATTTTCGCTCTTCATTTTTCCGGAGGGGCATTTTGAATTCATTTTCGAAGACTTCCCCCTTCCCGCTGGAAGCGATCTGCGGATGAACATCGGCGAGCTGATGGAAAAGACCAAACGCCATGAGGGGGAATGGAACAACATCCGGCAGGGCATTCCCTCACTGGATACCGTTCTGGATTACGCCGAAAAAGGACGGGACAAACTGACGAGCGCCCGCATGACCGTTCACCAGAAGCTGGTACTCTCACTCATCGACGGGCGACGCCCGATCAACGAAATCTGCATCGCCGCGACCATGCTCGATCTCGAGGTCTACAAATTTCTCTATTTCATGGTCCACGCCAACATTCTCAGACCCGTTCCCGCTGAATCCCGAAGCGCCACGGTCTGATCCTCCCCGACACCGGCCCCGGACAGATGCAGCCTACTGGCAGCCGTCCACGGGCCGGGCCCAGACCTTTTTCACCGATATCCTGGTATAATTGACAATTGCAAGGCTGACGCCCCTGAAACCCTCGGAGTGGGTGCCTCCGATCCCGCCACACCCGGTTTTCAAAGGATGTCCCCCATGAAAACAAAAATTCTCGTTGTTGAAGACGACCCTTCGATTCTTGAACTGGCGCAAACCGTTTTCAAGAAGCTTGGCCACCAGGTGATCACCGCCACCAGCAGCGAAGATGCCTTCGTCCTGGCTCGCCAGGAGCGGCCCGATGCTATCGCCCTCGATGTAATGCTCCCGGGAATGGACGGCTTCACCTTCGCCAAAAAGCTCAAGGAACATCCTCTTACCAAAGACATCCCCATCGCTTTTATTTCCGCCAAAAATGAACCCAGGGATATCATGGAAGGATTCAGTTGCGGCGGCGCGGTGTACCTCACCAAGCCCTTTACCGTAACTGCCCTGAAGACCACCATCGAGAGCCTTCTCAAGGCCGGCCCCGCAGGCAGGGGCCGTAAATAAAAAGGTCGCATCCCTCCGTACATCGACAGACGGATACGACCCTTCCATCGGTTCCCGCTGGAACCCCTCTCACTCACCGCTAATTGCAGCCGTGCCGGCGACCCTTCAGGCCCGGGAGTTCCCGGTTGTTGCGAGAACATCCTCGTTTTCCGCAACGGGTGCAACCTCACCGCCTGTCTCCAATCGGTCCTGATTGAAAAAGTCCCGGACCCGCCGGGCGATGCCTTGGGCATCGAGTCCGCACAGGGCCCGCAGCTCCTCCTGGCTGCCCTGTTCGACGAACTCATCGGGCAGCCCGATACGCAAAACTCGCGGCGACTGGCCCTCATCGGCAAGCAATTCCAGAACGGCAGAGCCGAAGCCACCCTGCAGGGCGTTTTCCTCCACGGTGATCACCACTCCCGTTCGGCTGGCCTCTCCCACCAGCAGGGAGCGGTCGAGCGGCTTAATGAACCGAGGGTCGACCACCCCAAGGGAGAGCCCTTCTTCCTGCAGCTGTTCCGCCGCCGCCAAGGCCTCGGCGACACTGACCCCGACAGCGAAAACAACTCCGTCACTCCCCTGCCTGAGGAGCTCGCCGGTGCCGATTTCAACCGGCTGACAGGCCCCGTCCAAAGGCAACCCCAGGCCGCTGCCGCGCGGGTAGCGGTAGGCGAAGGGACCGTCAAACGCCAGGGCCGTAGCCATGGCCCGGCACAAGTAGACTTCATCGCGAGGAACCATGAACACCAAGTTGGGGATATGGCGCAGATAGGAATAGTCAAAAACCCCATGGTGGGTGGGACCGTCGGCCCCAACCAAGCCGCCCCGGTCCATGGCAAAGGTCACCGGCAGGTTCTGCAGACAGACATCATGCAGAACATTGTCGTAGGCCCGCTGCAAAAAGGTGGAGTACACCGCTACCGTCGGCCGCAGGCCGTGACAGGCCAGACCGGCGGCAAAAGTGACGGCATGCTGCTCGGCGATTCCGACGTCAAAGAAACGATCGGGAAAGCGCTGGGAAAACTCCTTGAGGCCGGTTCCTTCCAGCATCGCCGCGGTGATCGCCACGATTCGTTCATCCTGCTCGGCCTGGGCCGCCAGGGTGTTGCCGAACACCGCCGTGTAGCTGGCCGCTCCCCCTTTCCCCCCTTTGACCTCTCCGGTTTCGGAATCGAAGGGGCCAACCCCATGGAACTTGGCTGGATTCTGTTCGGCAGGCTTATAGCCCTTGCCTTTTTTGGTGATGACATGGACCAGCACCGGACCCTTGAGCCGCGAGGCGTTTTTCAGGGTTTCGATCAGTTCGTCGAGACGGTGGCCGTCGATGGGACCGACGTAATCGAAACCGAAGGCTTCGAAAAGCATCCCCGGGGTCAGAAAACCCTTGAGGGATTCCTCGGCCCGGCGGGCCAGGTTGAGAAGGTCCTTACCGAATCCCGGCATGTGGCTGAGGAAATTTTCCGTCTCCTTCTTGAACCGGACGTACAGGTCGGAGGTCATCTTGCGGCTGAGAAACGACGAAAGCGCCCCGACATTGGGCGAGATCGACATTTCATTGTCGTTGAGCACGACGACCAGATCCTTGTCCAGGTGGCCCGCTTGGTTAAGGCCTTCGAAAGCCAGGCCGGCGGTAAGGGAACCGTCGCCGATGACCGCAACGACTTTTTCATCCCCGCCCTGGGCATCGCGGGCGGCGGCCATCCCCAGGGCCGCCGAGATGGAGGTACTGGAATGGCCGACATCGAAGCAGTCGTGGGGGCTCTCCTGGCGTTTGGGAAAGCCGCTGATCCCCTCGAACTGGCGCAGGGTGCAAAACCTTTCCTGGCGGCCGGTGAGCAGCTTGTGGGCATAGGCCTGGTGGCCGACATCCCAGACGATCTTGTCCTGCGGGGAGTTGAACACCCGGTGCAGCGCAATGCTGAGCTCCACCACCCCCAGGGAGCTGGCCAGGTGGCCGCCGTTTTTCGATACGGTCGCGATGATCTCCTCGCGAATCTCCTGGGCGAGGCTCCTGAGTTCGGCCTGGGACAGCTCTTTAAGGCCGCTGGTGCAGTTCAGGTTCTTAAGAATTTCACTCATACCTTCGAATCCTTTTTCATTTCAGTCTGCCGGCTGTCGCTTCCTACTCGCAGGGGATGCGGCATCGGCTTCCGCCGCAGGCATGCCGTCGGGGTTCAGGGGTCAGGATGTCCGGTCAACGATATAATGGGCAATCTGGCGAAGCGGCTCGGCCGCCTCCCCCAGGGGCACCAGGGCCTCAATGGCCAGATCCCGCAGTTCAACCGCCCGCTCCCTGGCCGCCTGGAGCCCCAGCAGCGCCGGGTAGGTGGCCTTGCCTCGGGCCTGATCACTGCCGACATCCTTGCCGAGCACCTCTTGCTCGCCAACCACGTCAAGGATGTCGTCGGCAACCTGGAATGCGAGCCCGGCAGCCTCACCATAACGGGACAAAGCTCCGAAGGTCTCCTCGCTGCAACCGCCGATCAGGCCCCCGGCCTGAATGGCGGCTAGCATCAGCGCCCCGGTCTTGCGGGTATGGATATACTCCAGAGTGGGAAACTCGATTTCCTTGCCTTCGGACTCCATGTCGACCACCTGTCCGCCGACCATCCCCTGGGATCCGGCGCAACGGGAAATGGTGTGAATCACCTTTAGCCGGGTTTCAGGTGCAACGGAACCGTTCACCTCAGGATTGGAAAGGAGGATAAAGGCCTCGGTCAACAGGGCGTCGCCGGCAAGAATCGCCGTCGCCTCGCCGTAAACCTTGTGATTGGTCGGGCGCCCCCGTCGGAAATCGTCGTCATCCATGGCCGGCAGATCATCGTGAATAAGGGAATAGGTGTGGATCATTTCCATGGCGCAGGCGGCGGGCAGCACCTGTTCCGAATCGCCGCCGACGGCCTCGCAGGCAGCCATCATCAAAACCGGACGCAGGCGCTTTCCGCCGGCAAATACCGAATAGCGCATGGCCTGGTGCAGGGATGGCGGCAGAATCTCCTCGCCGGGCAGATAGGTATCCAAGGCTCGGTCCACGCGGACCAGCTGGTTTTTCAGGTAGGTTTTCAGATCCATGAGGACTCCAGGAGAATGACCGATTATTGTTCCTCGAAAACATCCGTGGTCAGGTTGCCCTGCTGGTCCCGCAGCAGAAGCTCCACCCGGTTTTCCACCGCCTTGAGAAGTTTTTGGCAGCGGCCGGCGTTCTTGACCCCCTGCTCGAAACAACTCAGCGACTCCTCCAGGGTAAGCTCCCCGCTTTCGAGCCGTTCCACGGCCTCTTCCAGGGCCCGCAGCGCAACCTCAAAGGACTCTTTTTCCTCTTTTTTCTTCATGCTGCACCCTATCACATAAGAATTTAATTATCATCACGTCGAGACGACGGAGTCAAGATTTTTAACGGTCTGGCAACTGATGCTCCTCGACCCTGGCGAAGGCCTGCCCCCTGGCAAACCGTAGGCGCAGCCCATCTCCCGGGGCCAGATCGGCGGCATCCCGAACCGCGGTCCCGGTGTCCTCTTTGAAAACAATGGCGTAACCCCGTTCGAGGGTGCGCAGCGGCGATAGAGCATCGAGCCGGCCGGCCAGCGCACTGACACGGCCTTCCTCCTCCCGCAGCCTGCCAGCCATCGCCCGGAGCAGGCGACGCTGCAGGTCCTGCTGGCGCTGCCCCATCCGGTTCAGCTCCCGGCGCGGCGAGCGCAATCGGCTCGCCAGTCCCGCAACTCGCTCCTGCAGCATCCCGGTCCGACTGCGCATCTGGGCGGCCAGGCGCAGCAGCAGGTGGTCGAGATGGCCTTCGAGTTCCAGGCGGTTTTTGACCACCAGTTCGGCCGCTGCGCTGGGGGTGGGAGCCCGCAGGTCGGCGACAAAATCGGCAATGGTAAAGTCGACTTCGTGCCCCACGGCGGAAATGACCGGAATTCCGGAGGCATGAATGGCCCGGGCGACGATCTCTTCATTGAAAGCCCAGAGATCCTCGAGAGACCCGCCGCCGCGTCCCACGATCAGCACGTCGGCCTCGCCGTGCCGGTTGAACACGCCGATCCCCTCGGCGATTTCCCGGGCCGCCCCGTCCCCCTGCACCCGCACCGGGTAAAGCAGAACCCGCACTCCGGCCGAGCGTCGCCGGAGCACGTTGAGCATGTCGTGAATCGCCGCGCCGGTGGCCGAAGTCACGATCCCAATCGTCCCCGGAAATGCCGGCAGGGAACGCTTGCGGGATGCATCGAAAAGCCCCTCGGCGCTCAGCTTTGCCTTGAGTTGCTCGAAGGCCACCTGGAGGCTGCCGGCACCGCGGGGTTCGAGAGTCTCGGCGACCAACTGCACCTCCCCGCGCTGGGCGTAGACCGACACCCGACCGGAACAGATCACCTGCATGCCGGTTTCCGGCCGGAAGGTGAGCAGTCGGCCCTGGGAGCGGAACATGACGATGCGCAGCTGGGCGTTCTGATCCTTGAGGGTGAAATAGAGATGGCCCGAAGCCGGGGCAGAGACGTTGGAGATTTCCCCCTCGACCCAGACCTGGACAAAATTTTCCTCCACGACATCCTTGAGCAGGGCGATCAAGCGCGAAACACTCAGAATGGGGGATGGATCATCCATGAAGCAACCTACCGGATCTCGTAGCTAACCATTGACAATTCGGCCGAAATACCCTGCCTATAGGGCGCCATCCGCTCAGCGGATGAGCAACTCGGAGACGGGCACGACCTCGATTCCCTGCTCCCGCAGAAAAGCCGACTCGCGGCGCAGCGCTTTCAGGGTCTGGGGATAGGGGTGGCAGATTCCCACGGCACTGCCGCGACTTTCGGCCACTCGTGCCAGGCGACGGATTTCTTTGCTGATCGTCTCGGTATCCTGGACGTTGTCCAGAAAACGGTCGCGAATCGCCGCGGGCAGACCGGCTTTACGGGCCTCGGTGAAGGCCACCGACTGCCCCGAGGTCAGGCTGTCGACAAAAAACAGTCCGGCCTCCTTCATCTCTTTCAGCACCACGGCCATCTGGCCGCGGTTTTCGGTGAACCGCGACCCCATATGGTTGTTGCCCCCCACCGCATACGGAACCTTCTTCAGAAACCCCCGGATCCGACGCCGGATCTCCTCCGGAGAATGGCTCACCAGCAGGGCGTCACTGCCCGGATTGGTCGTCGGGTAGCTCTGCGGCTCCATGGGAATGTGGATCATCACCTCGCGCCCCTGCCGATGGGCCATGCCGGCGACTTTGGCCGCGTAAGGCTCACCGGGCAAAATCGCGACCGTCACGGGAATGTCCAGATTGAGAATGTCCTGGGCATACCGGGGACTGCGCCCGAGATCATCCATGATGATCGCCATCCGGGGGCCTTTTCTGAGCGATACCATCTTGGCGGGCGGCTGGAATCGCAGCAAAAACCAGGGTTCCTCGTCCCGCAGGATGGCCACCTGTCCGGCCACCGGATCGGCATTCAGGCGGATGCGGTCGGAACCCCTCTCCACCCGCCGGGTCAGGTCTTCGAGGATCCCTTCGGACGGGAATTCGCTGCGGATGTCATAGCTGATCCGATCGCCACCGATGGTGGCCTTCACTTGAGCCAGGGCAACTCCGCTGCGCAGGAGGGCGCTTTCCACCTCCACCTCAAGATCCTCCCGCATCAGCGACCAGTCCTCCTTCGGAGGGCTCTCGGTCAGGGTCGGCAGTTCCGGCGGCTTGGGAGGCGCAGGTCGCAGCGACTCGCGCAGATGAGACAGGAGCACCAGGCTGCCGAGCAGAAAACCAAGCAGAAACAGGGCGGCCAGCAGGACCTTTACCGGCCTGCTGGCGGGGGGAGACTTTTTCCCCCGACGAGGACGCCGGGATGGCTTTTGGGAAGGCATAAGCTAATTCAAAGGGAACAGGGGGGGTGGCTTCATCCCCCCCTGGAGACAGGAAGAAAGCGGTTCATGCTGCCCGATTACCGGTGTTTTTGAAGAGCTGTAGCCCCTTGAGCAGGTCAAGGGCCCGCATCAGCTGAAAATCGGCCTGGGCTTCGGGGTCAAGGATAAACTTATGTTCAGGTTCACCGGGGACGCCGGCGGGGGCGCCGTTCACCGCCTCGGGGGTTTCGAAATGGTTTTCGAGGTCCTTTTCCCGAAAATGTCCGTCTTTGACTTCGGTGATTTCCACGGGCCTGACCATGATGTCCGGGGCAATTCCCTTAGCCTGAATCGACCGGCCGCTCGGAGTGAAGTAGCGGGCCGTGGTCAAACGCAACCCGGATTCATCGCTCAGAGGAATGATGGTCTGAACCGAGCCCTTGCCGAAACTCTGGGTTCCCATGATAATCGCCCGGTGATGATCCTGCAGGGCACCGGCCACAATTTCCGAAGCGCTGGCGCTGCCGCTGTTGATCAGCACCACCAACGGATAAGCGGGTTCGGTGTTTTTCTCACGGGCGCTGAATTGCATCCGGCTGCCCTCTTCGCGCCCTTCGGTATAGACGATCAGGCCACCGGAAAGGAAGACATCCGAGACCTTCACCGCCTGATCGAGCAACCCGCCCGGATTGTTGCGCAGGTCGAGAATCAGCCCGGCAAGAGAGCCGCCATTTTCCTGGCGCAGATCCTCAAGCGCCTCCTGAAGGTCCTCGGCGGTACGCTCCTGAAACTGGGCGAGACGCAGATACCCAAAGCCGTCTTCAAGGGTTCTGAATTTGACACTCTTGATTTTGATGATTTCCCGAACCAGGGTGAACTCGTGCGGCTTTTCGAATTCTTCGCGCATCACGCTGATGGTGATCTCGGTACCCTCGGGACCGCGCATCAGTTTGACCGCATCGAGAATGGTCAGGTCTTTGGTGAAGCGATCTTCGATCTTCAGGATCTGGTCCCCGGCCTTCAGTCCCGCCCGGTAGGCCGGGGTATCCTCGATGGGGGACACGATGGTCAGCAGGCCGTCCCGGATGGTGATTTCGATACCCAGTCCGCCGAATTCCCCCCGGGTGTCTATTTTCATCTCCTTGTACATCTCGGGGGGCATGAAGGAAGAGTGGGGGTCAAGGGCCGACAGCATGCCGTTGACTGCCCCGTAGATGAGGTCTTTCATCTCCACCTCTTCGACGTAGCTTTTGCGAACGATGGAAAGAACATCGGTAAACAACTGCAGCTGCTCATACTGCGAGGTGGCCTCGGCATTGACGAGACGATATACTCGACCGGTCGACATCCAGCCCAACAGCACCATCGCCAGCAGCAGGATCAGGATGGTCGATCGTTTTCCTTTAAACATCGGCATTCCTCCGGTGAGGTTTAATCGGCATAGGGTCGGCAGGGCGCCCCGGCGAAAGGGGGCGTGGCTTCGGTTCCTGCCGCGTCAGCGCTTCTTCAGCCAGGCCTCCGGATTTTGCGGTGTGCCACCCTTGCGAATTTCGAAATATATGGTCCGGCTCCCCTCGAACCCGGAAAACCCGACGGTTTCACCTGGCCGGACCGTTTCGCCGACCCTCTTGGTCAACCGCGCGGCCTGGGCATAGAGGGTGTAATAACTGTCGCCGTGATCGATGATCAGGAGATTGCCGTATCCCTTGAACCAGTTGGCAAAGGCAACCCGGCCACCCCACACAGCCGCAATCGGCTGTTCGCCCGACACCCCGATTTCAATCCCGTTGCTCTCGAACAGGGTACCGAGCTCTGGGTGACGGCCGGTACCGAAGCCAACCTTGAGCGGGCCATCCGACGGCCACGGCAGACGCCCCTTTTGACCGGCAAAAACGCCAGTTTTTTCAGTATACTCAGGGCTCTTTTGCGATTCAAGTTTTTTGATCAGGGAGCCCACCCGCCGGGCCCGCTCGCGCAATTCCTCCAGGCGCCCGGCAAGGGCTTTTTCATCCCGGTTCACCCTGGCCAGCAATCGTTCCTTGAGTCGGGAGGCCTCCTGCAGGGTTTCCTGCTCGTGGCGGCGATCCACCAAAGCGTTCTGCTGGTTCCGGCGAAGCCCTTCCAGCTCCACGACCTTGGCCCGCAGGCTTTCCAGCTTTTTTTGATAGGTGGCCAGAAGATCCCGGTCACGGCGGACGATGGAATTCCAGAAGTGGTAATCCTCGGCGACCTGAAGGGGGGAATCGTTGGTGAATAGTACCCTCAGCAGGCCCGTTTCGCCCCCTTTGTACAAAGCGACCAAGCGCTTTCGGACCTGTTTTTCCAGTGCCGCCATATCCTGCCTGGCCTCGACAAGTTGCTGCTCTTTTTCCTTGATGTCCCGGTCGAGGGAGTCGACGCGCTTATTCAGGGTCGCCACTCGGGAGGTCAGTCCCCTGAGCTCTTTTTCCACCGATTTCAGCTCTTCGGCCAGGCTCCCCTTTTCCGCTTGTTTCTGCTCCAACTTTCTTGCCGTATCGCGAATCCGTCGCTGAATCTCCTCCAGGCTCTTGCGGTTCTCATCCAGCTTCTCGGCGCCGGCTGGGTCCACCCAGGTTCCCAGCACCAGCAGAACGGCCAGGCCTCCCGTGACGATTTTCATCAGACCGCTGTGGTTGATCATCGCACCGTCAAACCCGGACCAGCTTGCGCAAGGAGAAGAGGCTGCCGAAAAACCCGAGCCCCATGCCGGCGGTGACCAGCATCACCTGGTAGGGGAAAGGCAGAAAGGTGATCCCGCCGATATTGGAAACGAGCAGCAGATCGGTCAGCCCTTCCCGCAGAAAGAGCTGAAACAGGGCGAAGGTTCCCCCCAGAGAAAGGGCCCCGCCCAAGGCCCCCTGCAAAGCCCCTTCCAGAAGGAACGGGGTCTTGATGAACAAGGTGGTTCCGCCGACCAGGGCCATGACCTCGAGCTCGTCGCGGCGGGCGTAAAGGGTGAGCTTGATGGTATTGGAGACGATAAACAGCGCGGCGAAAAGCAGAAATCCACCGAGAATCGCTCCGGCGACCTGGAGCAGGGAGACAAAGGCTTCAAAACGCTCAAGCCATTCCTGGCCGTAGGACAGATCGGAAAAGTCGGCGCTCTGCTGCAGCCGGGCGACCACCGCCTCCACTCCCTGCCGATTGCGGAACGAAGTCTTCAGGGAAATCTCCAGGGAGGCGGGCAGGATGTCGTGCTCAACACCCTCGAGCAGGCCGGCTTCGCTGCCGAGCCGTTCCCGGAAGCGGGCGAATGCCTCCTGGCTGGAGATGAAAGTGACCGCTTCCACTTCCGGCAGACCCTCGATCTCCCCCACCCATTGTTTGAGCCGGCTCTTGTCGGGCATCCCCTGGAAGTAGGCCGTGACCTCCACTTCCTTGCTCCAGCGGGCGGTCAGATGCTGGACGTTGATCACCACAATGGCAAAGAAGGCCATGATGGTCAGGGCGACGGCCACCGTCCCGATCGCGACGCTGCATAGAAAAGGGCTCTGCCGCATGTTGCGCAGCGCCCGGCGAACGAAATAGACAAGACGTTCGAGCAAGACCTTGTTCCTCTTAGATCGGTTGGCGGCAGGCCCTGGCCTGCCGGCCGTTGCCACGGCGTGCGCCGGAGCCGTCAGCCTTCCCTGCCCTCAGGGTGTGTGGTCCTCGACCAGCCGTCCCTGATCCAGAGAGATCACCCGCCGCGGAAAACGGCGGATCATTTCCATATCGTGGGTCGCCAGCACCACGGTGGAGCCGCGGGCATTGGCGCCTTTGAAAAGCTCCATGATCTCCAGCGTCACCTTGAAATCGAGGTTGCCGGTCGGCTCGTCGGCGATCAGCACCAGAGGATCGACCACCAGCGCCCGGGCCACCGCGACCCGCTGCTGCTCACCGCCGGAGAGCTCCAGGGGATGGCGCTGCAGCTTATGTTCGAGTCCCACCAGTTTCAGGGTCTGGTAAACCTTCTTGCTGACCTCGTAGCGCTTTTTGCCCTGCACCTCGAGAGGGAAAGCCACGTTTTCGAAGACCGTCCGCCGATTGAGCAGTTTGAAGTCCTGGAAAACGATCCCCAGGCGGCGACGGAGCATCGGGACCTTGGAAACCCCCATCCGGGTGATGTTCTGCCCGTTGATCAGGATCTGACCGCGGCTCGGCCTTTCGGCACAGTACAGAAGCTTGAGAAGGGTCGATTTGCCGGCCCCCGAAGCGCCGGTGAGATAGACGAAATCCCCCTTGGGAATTTTCAGGTTGATATCCTCGAGGGCCGAAGAGTCCTTCTGGTAGGACTTGCATACGTTGTAAATCTGGATCATCGGCCGGTTACCACTCTTTGTACGGGATGCCGTTGAGCCCGACGAGGTCGCTGCCGCTGCGGATATCGAAGACCCCCCCCACGGGAATGTCTCCATCGGGTGGCGCCTCCGGGGGAATGATCTCCCAGGTTTCCACGGATCGGGTAAAAGGATCGACGGGAATCCCCCGCAGATATTTGTAGTCGATAAGCTCTTCAAGGTAGTCGGGGTATTTGGCGCGATCGGCAAAATAGGCGTCGATGGCCCGGCGCATCTGGTAAAGGTCCTCCATCAGCACGGCCTCCCGGGCCTTGATGGTGCTGCGCTGATAGCTGGGCACCGCGATGCTGGCCAGGATGCCGATGATGGACATCACGATGAGCAGTTCGATGAGGGTAAAGCCGCGGGAGCGGTCCCGCTTGAATTTGCTGCAGGTCATGGGTTCTTACCAGGTGTTATAGGGTGTTCCATCCAGAGCGAGCGCATCGCTCTGGGAGTAGACGTCATAAACATCGCCCCCGCCGAAAACCGTGGAGTCGGGGTCGTCCGCATAGGCGCGCATTCCCCACCCCTCATCGTACTTGTCGAAGGGGTCTTTGGGAATCCGGCGCAGGTACTTTTTTTTGAAGGGATAAAGCCCCCCCCAGTCGTTCCCCTCCAGGAGCTCCTTGAGTTCCTCGGGATAGCCGGTCTCGTTGATGGAGGTAAGGATTTTTTTTTCCTTAACGGCCTGATCATAGTCGGCCTTGTACTCGTCGATGGCGCTGCGGATGTCGCGCAGGGCACGGCGCAGCTCCAACTCCTTGGTCCGCGTTACCGTCACCTCGGCCAGAGGCAGGACGGCGGCCGCCAGCACCGAAAGAATCGCCATGGCGATGATCAGCTCGACCAGACTCAGCCCACACTGGCTGCGGCGCGGCGGCAAAAAGGTGAACAGCAAGCTAGCGAACCTCCAGGGTAAAATCCTCGCCGTCTGCCACGAGGCGGGTGCCGGCGGGGTTGCGGAAATTGATCCGGTTCAGAACCAGGGTCGCGGGCCCCGGGCTCTTGGCCCGGAAAACCAGCCGGGCCAGGGGACCGCTGCCCGAGGCTCCCTTGCCCCCCACACCCTGCTTGTAGCCGACGATCAGCTGCCCCTTGGCCGGATTGGCGTTGTAGGTGAAGATGGTCGGCTGACCGTCCTGGCTGAGGAAGTTTCCTTCCTCGGCCTTGACGAACTCAAGTCGCTGCGCATCATAGCTGACGAACAGCGGGGCGCTATAGAGATTGCGGATGTCGGCCAAAAGAACCTCAAGCGTGAACTCTTCGCCAGAAGCGACCTGGGTCGCTCCGCTCACATAGACCCTGGCCCTTTCCTCCGCGTCCGGCACGGCAATCGAGGGCACGGCCACCTGGGGCACTGCCGGAGGCGCGGCCGGCCTGGCCACCTCGAGCGTCGGCGGCTCACCGGGGACGACGGCAGCTTCGATGGGCTCCGAAACCCCTTGGGGAGCAGCCGGCGGCACGGCGGCCTCCGGAACCGGAGCCGCTTCGGCCGCCGGGACGGGGCCGGACGGGGCCGGCAGCATTTCGCCGGAGGTGCCGGGGACCGGAAGAATCGGGGCCTGGTCGGTGATCGGCTCGAAGGATTCGACGAAGGCGCCGAAATTGGGACCGGCCTTCAGGTCGTCCTCGCCACCGGACCAGATGCTGGTCACGTCGGCCCGGGGCAGATCCATGGTCTTGACGATATGCGGGGTGATCGACAGCAGAATTTCCCGCTTCTGCTTGTTATTGCTGTGACTGCTGAGAATGTCGCCAAGAACCGGAATACTGCCGATGAACGGCAAGGTATTTTTGCTTTTCGATAAATCGTCACGGATCAGCCCGCCGAGGATCGTCTGCTCTCCATCGTTGAGGGTCAGTTCGGTCTGGGCATTGGTGGTGGTGATGGTCAGTGCGATCGAGCCGTTGTTGGTGATCTGGCGATCGGAAACACTGCTGACCTCGAGCGCGACCTTGGTGGCAATGGTCCCGTCCAGGCGGATGGTCGGCTGGACATCCAGCTTGACCCCGACGTCGACATACTGGATGTTGTCCGAGCGGGTGTCGTTGGTCGTGGTGACGGTAATCACCGGTTCCCGGGTACCGACATGCACCTTGGCCTTGCCGTTGTTTTTGACCCGGACCTGCGGATTGGCCAGAATCTCCGAATCGGTCAGCGACTTGGCAAAATCGAAGGTCACCGACGGCAGGGTGTAGAAGGTGTTGAGGTTGCTGAGCCCGCTGACCAGATTGCCGGTGCTGTCCCCGGGGCGCAGACCATCGGCCACGATGTTCGAGGACCCCGACTTGGCGAACCCCAGCCCGACCGAATAGGTGCTCAGCTGGGGGCCCAGAAGAAGGTCGTCGCCGTGGCTGACCTCGACCAGTTCAAGGTCGAAGACCACCTCGGCATCGGCACGATCGGCGGCCTCGAGAATCTTTTGCGCCAGCCGGATGACATCGGGCGTATCCCGGATCACCAGGGCGTTGAGTTCCTCGTGAACGTAGACCTTGCGCAGCTGAAGCATGGTGCGCAGCATGACGATGGCCTTTTTGGCATCGATATTGTCCAGGTAATAGAGCTGAATCACCTGGTCGACATACTGCCGCTGCTTGTCCTTGGTTTTGGCGAAGAGCAGGATGGTCTGGGGATTGAGTACTTTCTTGTCGAGATCGGTCAATTCCAGCAGGAGGGTCAGCGCCTGAGCGAAGGTTGCATCTTCCAGCTCAAGACTGACGGTCTGGGGACGGACATCTTCGTCGAAAATGAAATTGATCCCCGAGAGGCGGGAGAGGATTTTATAGACGTCCTGAAGCGGCGTGCGGTTGAAATTAAGGGTTATCGGTTTGTCCGAGGTCAGGTCCAGCTGGAACCCGTCCATCATCCCCTGTCGGGACTGAAGGATCTTCTCTTTGAGGTCAAGGGCCCTGGGGTGCCTGGGAGAAAGTCGCAGAACGCGATTGGTCAGGCTGTTGGCCTGAACCGTCTGGCGCTGGCGAAAAAAATGTTCGGCCCGGTCGAGGAGTTTCTCGGCCTGAAGCTGCTCCTGGGCCCTCTGCAGTTCCTGCCCGGCGACATCGAGGCTCGAATCGAGGGTCAGCGCCAGCTGAAAGTGAGGCACCGCGGCCTCCGGATTGCCCTCCCGCAGCAGAGCCCGCCCCTGCTCCACATGAGCCAGAGCCGCCTGGCCCTTGGCGAACAGCAGCTTGGCCCGGTACTCGTCCACTTCGGGGTTCTCCGTGACCGCCTCGTAATATTTGGCGACGGCCCCGTCAAAATCCCCCTGGCCGGCCAGTTTTTCTCCCTCCCGAAAAGCCTGGTTGGCGGCACAGCCGGAGAGGAGCAACAAACCCGCCAGCAGACCGAAAACAACCTTGATCAAGGTTCGATTCACCGATGTCCCCAAAGTCATGACAGGTTCCCGAAAGGACGATGGCATTTATTTTTTCCGGATTTTTTCCAGTTCGTCCTCAATCATGCTGCTGAAGGCCTCAGGGCTCTTGCTTTTGAGTTGCCGCCCATTGATAAAGACGGTCGGCGTCCCGCGAACCCCGGCCGCAACGCCATCCTGGGCGTCCCGGCTAAGCTGGGCCCAATTGTCGCGGTCCTGGAGGCTGGCTTCGAAACGCTGCATGTCCAGGCCGAGCTGCTCGGCGAACTGATTGAATTTACCGTCATCAAGCTGGCTGTAATTGGCAAAGAGCAGGTCGTGATACGCCCAGAACTTACCCTGATCCCGGGCAGCCAGCGCGGCCAGGGCAGCCTTTCGCGCATACTGGTGGTTCCGCAGGGGAAAGTTCTTGAAGACCAGCTTGACCTCTTTGGGGTATTTTTCAAGCACCTCGTCGAGGACCGGGACCAGCCTTGCGCAGTAAGGGCATTGGAAATCATCGAAAACCACGATGCTCACCGGGGCGTTTTCCGGTCCCTTGACCGGGGCCCCTTCGGTATTGATGGTCTGAACAACCGTCACTTCGAGAATTTTCAGCGCCTTCTCCTTACCGCTGACCAACAGCAGCTGCCCGTCCCCCGGCAGCAATTCCAGGCCGGTTACGCCCTTTCCGACCGGAATTTTCCCCTGCAGACTCCCATCGGCCCCGTAGGCCAGAATCTCGCCCGCCGCGGTAAGAACGAACACCTGCCGGCCGTCGCCCGTAACAGCCACCTCAAGGGGAGAATCTTCCAGGTTCATCCAGGTCCGCTCCTGCCAGTCGACCGAAGCAACTCCGGGCATTGCAGGCATCAAGAGCGCGACAATCAGTGATAACCATAGGATTTTACTCATCAAAAATCTCCATTCCGACAAAAGTTTTCGCAATGACTAAACTTTACCAGAATTTTCATGTCTTGCTCAAAAACCCGGCCCCGCAGCCGGCAAGACAAAAAAGAGGGCCCATGCCGAGGCATGGGCCCGTGGTGAAGCAAGGCTATTGCGCCTTAAAAATTGTGGCAGGTGTTGCAGCTGTACCCGAAAGAGTTGACATGGATATTGTGCATCGTCGTGTAACCAGGGGAGCTTTTGAACCCGTGGCACTGGCTGCACAGGGTGTCCATGGGCTCCTTCAGGTTAAAGGGCGGAGGCTGGACAACCGGGACGGCGCAGCCGACATTGTCGACCGCGACCCCGACCGCGGTGCCGGGGCACTGGTCCTTGTCGTTGGTCACGCCGTCGTTGTCGCTGTCGAGCTGGCTGGCGCCGCAGCCACTGGCGTCCACGGCCTGGCCGGCCGGGGTGTTGGGGCAGGCGTCGTTGGCATCGATGACCCCATCCTGGTCGGTATCGGGGGGAACGACGGTGCAGCCGTCGGCATCCACCTCGTCGCCCGCAGGCGTGTTGGGACAGAGGTCCACGGCGTCGGAAACACCGTCCCGGTCGCTGTCGAGCTGGCTGGCCGAGCAGCCGTTGGCGTTGACCGACTCGTTGGCGGGGGTCCCGGGGCAGGAGTCGGCGGCATCAACCACGCCGTCCTGGTCGGCGTCGGGCGGCAGCACCGTGCAGCCGTTGGCATCCACTTGGTCGCCGATCGGGGTGCCGGGGCACTGGTCGGCCGCGTCGGCGACGCCATCGTTGTCGCTGTCGAGCTGGCTGGCCGAGCAGCCGTCGCCATTGACCGCTTCGCCGGCGGGGGTGTCGGCGCAGAGATCCTTCTCATCGGCGATGCCGTCGTTGTCCGTATCGGCGACGGGTACCACGTCATCGGCCATGCCGTTGCAGTTTTCATCGAGGCCGTTGCCGGTGATTTCAGCGGCGGCGGGATTGATGGCGGCATCGTTGTCGTTGCAGTCCTGAGCCGCGACGAACCCGTCGCGGTCGAGGTCGTCGTCATCGACCATGCCGTTGCAGTTCTCGTCGATACCGTTGTAGGCAATTTCTGCAGCGGCGGGATTGATCGCAGCGTTGCTGTCGTCGCAGTCGTTGCCGCCGAAGGTCAGGCCGTCGAAACCATCGCCGTCGCCATCGGTCACCACCGGGGGCTCGACGACCGGGGGCTCGACCACCGGGGGCTCAGCGCTGTCCTCGTCCTCGCTGTCGTCGTCCTCGCTGTCGTCGTCCCGGCTCTGCATTGCCCGGTCTTCCTGCGTCTGTCTTCTTTTCTCCACTCGCTCCGCTCGGTCCCCGTCGTCGTCCCCGGCGAAGACCAGGTTGAGACCGGGCTGGGCCACGACCAGCATGAGAAAAACACTCATCAAACCAATGAACTTTTTCATATTCGTCTCTTCCTTTGTGAAATAAGGCCTTAGTTAATCCTGGCCGATCGATTCCTTAAAAATTGTGGCAGGTCGTGCAGCTGTACCCCCGACTGTCGACATGGATCGCATGCATTTGGCTGTAGCCGGGCGAGCTCTTGAATCCGTGGCACTGGCTGCACAGGGTGTCCATCGCCTCTTTCAGGTTGTGGGGAATGGGGGCCGGGGCGGCGGGCACTTCGCACCCCAGGGCATCTACCGCTACGCCGGCGGCAGTACCCGGGCACTGGTCCAGGGCGTTGGTCACGCCGTCGTTGTCGCTGTCGAGCTGGCTGGCGCCGCAGCCGCTGGCGTCCACGGCTTCTCCGGAGGGGGTATTGCCGCAGGCATCCTGAGCATCGGCCACGCCGTCATGGTCGGTATCGACCTGGCTGAAACCGCAGCCGTTGGCATCGGCGACATCGCCCGGAGGGGTGTTGGCGCAAAGGTCCCTGGCATCGGAGACGCCGTCGCTGTCGCTGTCAAGCTGAGAAGACGAACAGCCGTTGGCATTGGCCAGCTCGGTGGCGGGGGTATTCTGGCAGGAGTCGCTGTCATCGGCCACGCCGTCGCCGTCGCTATCCACCACCGGCGGGTCAACGACCGGCGGGTCAACGACCGGCGGGTCAACGACCGGCGGGTCAACCACCGGCGGGTCAACCACCGGGGGTTCAACCACCGGCGGCTCGACCACCGGGGGAGCTGCCACGGTCCAGTCGGTATGGCACTTGAGGCAGTCCTCGGTCACCGCCGCCTCTTTCATCTTGCGGCGATGCTTCTTGACCGCCAGGTCGTCCCGGTTGACCTTTTGGGGGGCATCATCATCGCTGCTGTCATCGTCGTCATCCTGGCTCCGGGCCTGTACGAACTGATCCCTGTCGAGCTGCTGCTCCTCCCTGGACTTGCGTTCGCGTTCCTTTTTCCCGGCATGGGCATCCTCCAGGCCGGGCATGGCAATCCCCAGCATTAACACGGCACTCAACAGACACAGTAGCTTCCTCATTTTCTCCTCGTCCTTTCTCTTTTTGTCCTTGAAGGTTTAGGACCTGCGTTTAGACTCCTGAACCGACCCCGCTCCCTCCGCGTTGAAGGCAGCAGATTCAGGAAAACATCGGGGCGCGCGGTAGCCCTGCCGCCATAAGCCCCCTTCGTACCAGGCATTTTTCGATTGCGGACTATGCTGGCAGGCAAAGAGCAGAAACGATGCCAAGGAACCCCAAAGACGGGGTTTCTAATCTTGGAAAAGCCCTGAAGGGTGCCCGGCGCGCGGCTCTAAGCGCTCGGGACGACTTGGCTTTTAGCCGTGGATAAAACGGCGCGTGGAGAAACAGGATTAAGAGGGCAGGACCGGAAAGTTGGTCCGTGGGGAGCAGTTCGAGAAAAGGGCTCGGCGCCTGGGCCGGGAGCCGTGGGAAAAAAGTGTCGCAATCGGGCGGCTGAAGCCCGCAAAAAAACCGAAGGACGACTGGCGGGCGAGAAAAAAAGGCGATGGCGAACCGGGCTTGCCCGCCCGAAAAAGGGCTGGTCACTTCGAATTAAATCATTAAATTCGCGACCTTGCCTTAATGAGTCGGACAGACCTGCCGGGTACCATCTCCGGCTGGAAACGGACATGAGCAGCGTCGCCTTTCAGCGACAGCCCTGGCGACAGGAGGTCGCTTGCCCCCGCTGGGCTCGGTCCGCGCCGGCTCGACGAGACCTGGGCCGTCAGTTGAACTCGATCTTGTAGAACAGGTCGACCCCGCTTTCGACTCCGACATTGGACTCGACCTCCCAATGATCGGTGATGTTGTAGCGCAGGCGTACTTCATTGGTGTTGTCCTTGATGGCATGGCCGAGGCTGATGTACAGCTGGGGGCCCAGATATTTGCCGACCGTGACCACGGTGGACTGAACGTCCCCCTCGCCGGTCTCGATATCGATCACGTCCAGCCCGAGCCGCCTCTCCAGGCGATCCTGGAGCACTGCCGACTCGCCCCGGGAGAGCAACGCGCCGGCGGCCACCATCAGCAGGCCCGCCTGTCCGCCGTCCGCGCCGAGGGGGTGGCCAAGAACCATATAGGCCAGCACATCCGTATCGGGCATCTGCGGTTCCGAATAGAGTGTGACCAAAGGGGCCCGGGGCGTGCCGGTGACTCTCACCCCGGCCTTGACCTCACCGGCTTTGCGCAGGGCAAGGATGTCGAGGGTCGGGCGATCGACCGGTCCTCCGGCGAACAGAACGTTTCCGCGGGTGATATCGAGCTTTACCCCGTAAGCGGCATAAGCCCCCTCCTCGACGTGGATCTCACCTCGGGCGGTAACCTCCTCGGGCCCTTTTACGAAAAGGCTGACGCCCCCCCCGAGACGGGCGTCAATCCCGAGGGCTCTGACCAACACGTGATCGCCCAAAACCACCCGGACCTGGACGTCCAGAGCCATGGCCAATTCCGGCTTGACCTGCTTGGGAGCGTCCACGAGGACCACATCCTGACTCTCGACCACCGGGGTCCGGGTCTGCTTTGGGGCGACCAGCGCCGCGGGGACCTTGATCTCGCCCCGCACCTTGAGCCGCTCCGGGTTCCCCTCGAGCTGCAGGTCCGGGCTGGCTTGCAGCTCCAGTTCGGGCAGGTTGACGATCTGGAAGTCGGTTCCTTTTAGCGTCGCCCGGTAGCTGGCCAGCTGCCAGTTCTCGAGCTGCAGCGAACCACTCCCCTCGAGGCGTCCCGGACCGGACTGCAGAGCAAAGGTTTCCACCTCGATGTGGTTCCCGGCAAACCGGGCCCCGAGCGTCAGGTCCTTCAGCTGCAGCCCGGCGGTCGGAATATAGCCTCCGGCCTTAACCAGGCTCATGCTGCCGGTGAACGCAGGGTCGCGCCAAGCCCCCCCCACCTCAAGGTCCAGAGCCAGCTCGCCGCGGCTCTCTTCGACCAGACCGGGGAACAGAGCGCTTAGCAAGCCTTTTTCCTGAACCCGGGCAGAAATTTTAGCCCGAACCGCTCCCGCCCGGTCGATGGCAGTCGGCAGACGGGCCGCCAGGGGAAGACGAAAGCTCCCCTCGGCGCGCCCGTAATCCTCAAGGGCCAGGGCGAGGTTGCCGAACAGGCTCTGATTTCGCCAACCCCAGGTAAGTTCGGCGATGCGGATACCGGCGGTGACCACCCCGTCTTCCCCGGTCTGCCACTCGACCTGCCCTTCCCTGATTTCGCTGCGCCCGGCGAGGTCCAACCGCATACCGGGCAGCCACCGTCCCTGCGCCTGCCCGGCAAGCTTCCCGGCAGCCTCCAGGGACGGCGGCAACCAGGGCCGGAGGCGATCCAGATCGAACCCTTGCCAGAAAAGTTCCAGATCGCCCCGCTCGGGAACCGCCAGGCCGGCAGGCTGATCGGAAGCAATCCGGCCCTCCAGGCGCCCGCCCCCAACCAGCTCGACCCCCAGATCCGCCGACAAGCCCTGCCGGGACCAGTCGATACGGGCGTCGGCGCGGGAAATCTCCAGCTTCGTGCCGGCGTAAGCCAGCCTGGCCGTAAGATCGGCGTTCCCCCTTAGGTGACCGGCACGGGCATCGCCCCAGCTTCCGTTTAGCTCTCCGTTGCTGGTTCCGGCCAACTCCATCTCTTCGGGCAGCCAGTGCTGGATGTCCCGCAGGGCGAGAGCCTTCCACTGCAGATCGAAGTCACCCGTTTCCGGAACGCCGAGCCGGCCGGGTTCGTCGGAGGTGACCCCGAGGGCAAGGGTTCCTCCGCTGCCAAGCATCAGATCCAGCCCGGCTGCCAGCCCCTGGTGGTTCCAGTCGACATCGACCAGGGCCCTCTCCAGCACCAGGGCCTGATCATCCAGTTCAAGCCGCCCCGAGATCTCGCTATGGCCGGCCATCCGGACCTCGCCGCTCGCCAGCCACTGCAACCGGGCCTTACCCGAGGCGACCCCTGCGAGTTGCATATCGGACAGCCAGGGATCGGCGTGGGCCAGGTCAAGACGATGCCAGCTCCCGCCGACCTCCCCCTGCAACGGCTCCAGCGCCAGCTCGGCAACGGCCTGCAGGCGTTCCCCCCGGGAACTGGCCAGGGCCAGGGAGGAGAAGGAGACCCGTTTCGCGGAAATCTGCAGATCGACCGGCTCCTGAAGCTGCCAACTGCCGTGGATGCGGTCCTCTGCCCCGAGCTGCGCCAGCGATCCCGTCCAGTGCCCCTGCCGGTAGCCACCCGAAAGAGCGGCCTCGGCGTCCCCCTGCGGCCAGCGCAGCGCAAGCCGGGCCTGGTGACGGCCCAAAGTGCCGTCAAGATCAAGGGTCGCGGATTCCGCCCGAACCCCCTGGTAGGCCAGCTGCCTGAATTCGGACCGGACCGCAAAGGGCGTCCCCTTTCCCTGGTGGCTGGCGGCAAGCTTCAGTCGGCCGATCTCCAGCCCCTGAGCGGCGATCCCCTCCCCCTCTGCCGCCAGGGTCCCGGACAGGTAATCATCGACCCAGCGGACCCACCCATCGGCCCTGAGCCGGCCGCTGGCCCCGGGCACCAGGGCCGCCATCCTCCGGATGTCGGCAGCCACCTCAAGGCGCTCCTGCAGCTTGCCCGCAGCGGAGACGTCAAAGCCGTCGCCATGCAACTCAAGCGCGGCCACGTCGAGCGCCTCCCCCACCAGTTCGGCGTCGATGTGGCCGCTCAGGACCTGGCCGCGCAGGGTGCTCTCCAGCAGCCGCCCCCGAACCGAGACGGCCAGGGGAGCCTCATCGCGCTGGCGCAAGGCCCCTTCGAGATCGAGGTCGACCCGCCCCGACCATTCGGGGGCCAGCACCGCCGGGTCGAGAGCCCTGGCCTGCAGCGAACCGGCCACGTCCAAACCGGCCTCCCAGCCGATTCGGGCTTCTCCGGAAAGACGTCCATCGAGCCACCCGCCGGCCATCTCCGACAGGGCAACCCTCTGCAGGTTTCCGGCATAGGCGGCGGCCAGGCTCCCGCCTTGCCAGCCCTCGACCCGGTTGGCCAGATCGAATCGGCCCCGGTAATCGTCGGGGGCACCGCGCACCTGCAGGGTTCCGCTGAGGTCGGTGGTTACGCCGGTTTCCGAGGCCAGATCAAGGTTGGCCAGAGTCAGGCGCAGATCCACCTCCGGGGGCGCCGAAACAACCACCACTCCCTCGATCTCGGCCGAACCCGGCAGTCCCGGCCGGCCGGCCGCGAGTTGCCGGATCTCCAGGCGATCCCCCGTCAGGCCGAGCCCGGCCTGCAGATGCAGCGTTTCGCGGTTCTCGGCAAACGCCGAGAACGTCAGGGAACCGCTCACCCCGCCGGGCGTGGCTCCCGGCCCGAAACTGCCCCGCAAGGCGAACCGGTCCGCTCCGGCCACCGGTTCGGTCAACCGCAGGCCGGCCTCGAGCCGCAACAGCGGACCGGTGAATCCGACCTCTATGGCCGCCTCCGCCTCCCCCTGGGCAGCGGCAAGGGTCAGGTCGGACACGGCCAGCACTCCGCGCCGCCACGCCAGAGCGGCCTGCAGGCGATCCAGCACCAGCGGCTCCCGGTCCGGTTGACGGACGGCGAGATCGGTCACCTGCAGCTTGCGAACCTCGGCCTCCAGGCGCAGGGGCAGTCCCGAGACGGTGGGCCAGCGAAAGTCAAAGGGAACCGGTTCGGCTTCGGGCGCCTCCGCGGAAGGGGGCAGTTCGACCTTGATGCCGGTCAGGCCCAGCTCATTGACCAGCAGCCGGCCCTGCAACAGTTTCGCCGGCTCCCAGAGAATCAGAAATTCACGGGCCGAAGCCGTGCCCTGCGGCCAGTGGACCTGCACGTTTTCAAGGTACAGATTGCCGGCGAGACGCCCGTTGACTTCTTCGACCTCGACGGCCACGGGGGTCCAGCGCGAGAGATTCCGCAACAGCCAGCCGGCCCCCGTGGAAGTCCCGAGCACCCAACCAAGAAAGACCGAGGCTGCCGCCAGCAGAACCAGACAGCCCAGGGCAACATATCTGGCGGTACGCTTTACCATCCGAACCCCACGCTGAGATGCAGCCGGAAAGAGTTGTCGTCTTCGCCGATCTGCCGGGCCACGTCGACCTTGAGCGGCCCCACCTGGGTATAATAGCGCAGACCGAGACCTGCCCCCTGTTTCAATTCCAGCCCGGAGAAGGCGTTGAAGGCGTTACCCACGTCATAAAAAGCGGCGATCCCCCAGTTGTCAGCGACGGCCCGCTCGAGTTCGAGGCTTCCCACCGCGAGGTTCTTGCCGCCGATCACCTCCCCGTCAGCGTCCTTGGGGCCGAGGGCCTGGTAGGCATAGCCCCGCACGCTCTGATCCCCGCCGGCGAAAAAGCGCAGCGACGCAGGGATGGCTCGCAGCGGTTCGTTCTGCACCGAAGCGGCCCCCTGAACCCGGGCAAAGAGGGTAAGCCGGGCCGGCAGCGCCGCCAGCGCGTTGCCCGAGGCCAGCAACTGCAGCAATCCGGTATCCGACCCCAGATACTGGTGTCCGCCTCGCACTTCGAGATTGAATGAATAGCCCTGCTTCGGGCGGATCGGATCCTTGTAGCGCCGGCGCCCGTACCGCACCCCCGGCAAGATCATCCGGGCTTGATCCCGCTCCCCGGCGATGGTGAAATCCTCCTGCAGCAGACGCACAAATACCGAGCCGACCCGGCCTTTGCCGAACCCCCGGATCCGCTCGGCCTCGGCAAATATCGACTGGGTTTCAAAGGTATCGACATCCTCCCGTTCGAGACCGACGCGAAAGACCGTCTGACTTTCGATGTTGCGATAGCCCGGCAGCGTGTAGCTCGCCACCAGTGACTGCCTGACCTGGGCCAGAACCGTGTCGATGGACAGTTCATGGCCAAGGTGAAAGATGTTGACATCCTTGTAGCGCAGCGACAGCCTGGCCCCGGTATCGGTGCCGAAGCCGATTCCGGGCCGCAACCGGCGCCGGGCGCTGGGGACCAGTTGAACGTCGACCGGCACCTTCAGATCCAAGGCCAGATCCTGACGCGGGGTGACGAGCACTTCCTTGAAGCGGTCGGAGTCGAGAAAGTTGAGCTGGGTCTGCCCCAGTTGTCCGTGGGAAAAGATGTCCCCCTCCCGAAACGACTGGTAGCGGTGAAGAAACCGCTCCGGGTAATAAGGGGCGCCGTGGAGCAGCACCTCGCCGAAGCGATACCTCGGCCCGGTCGCCAGCACCAGATCGATCTCGGCGCGATGCGCCGCGAGGTCGATGCGAATGACATGGGTCTTGAAATCCGCATCCAGATAACCGAGATCGAGGGCCCGGGCCTTGAGCCCGCCCTTGGCCTCCTCGTACAGATCCTGTCTGAGCACCCCCCCGCGGTGCAGGGGGAAGGCACCGACCAGCTTGCGCAGGTCCTTGTTGTTGGACCCATCGCCCTCGATATCCACCCGCAGGTGTTCCACCCTGACCGGTCGGCCTGGATCAATGGCGACCTGGAGCCGAAACCGACCCGGTTCGAATTCGTCCAGGGTCGTGCTGGCCTGCGCGCGGTAATAACCGAAAGGGGCCAGAGCCTTCCTCACCTTTTCCGGGATCTGCCGTTCGAAGCGCTTAAGCCAGCGCTGGTTGACCGAACCGTCGCGGACCAGTCCGGCCGGAAGGGCAAGGATCGCCGCCACGTTCTCCAGGGCCTTTCCCTCGACCCCGGTCACGACCACCTGCACCGGCTCGGCGGCCCAGAGGGGTGAAGCCAGCAGGGCATAAACCACCAGCAGGAGAGCTGCCCTCTGCAGCGCCGCGCCGCGCCGGATAAAAACCATCACCATCCCCAAATTCCTGGAATATTACTGGATACAATCATTCACCGGCATTTTTAACGCATTGCATGCCGGCGGGTACAGATAATATTAAAACAGGAAGGAAAAAACGCCACCGTCTCTTCACTGCGCCCAGCCTCAGCCGGTGCGCGATGGATAGACGGCGCGACCGGCTCTTTCGATTTCCCTTTTTCCCCAATTCGGATATAATCGGCGGCCATGTTTCGAACCCTCTGCATAACCATCATCTATACCCTGGTTCTCCTCGCCGTTATGCCCGTGCGCCCCGCGCACGCCTGGCAGCCGCGCCTGGAGGCCGACGCCCTGCTCGACGGCCGGGGAACCGCCCCGGTGATCGGCCGGAACCGCCCCTATGTGGTCGGCCCGGGAGATACCCTGATCGAGTTGGCCCGCCGGGCCGGGGTCGGCTACGGAACCCTGGTGGGGGCCAACCCCACCGTCGACCCCTGGCTTCCGCCCCCGGGGGAGGTGATCATTCTGCCCTTCGCGGCCATCCTCCCGCATGGCGCAGGGCCTGGAATCACCATCAACCTTGCCGAGCTGCGCCTTTATCTGATCTGGGAGGAAGAGGGCCGGCGCCTGGTCCGCATCTACCCCATCGGCATCGGCCGGGAAGGACGTCACACCCCCGAAGGAACCTTCAAGGTGGTCAGCCGGGCGCAGAACCCCTCGTGGACCCCGCCCCCTTCCATCCGCCAGGAGCACCCGGAATTGCCTCAGGTCGTTCCATCCGGCCCCGACAACCCTCTCGGAGAATTCTGGATCGGCATTTCCGCCGATGGGATCGGCATCCATGGAACCCACAAGCCCTACGGTATCGGGCGGCACGTCAGCAGCGGCTGCATCCGCCTCTATCCCGAGGATATCCGAGACCTCTACCACCGGGTGCGGGCCGGTACCCCGGTGCGGATTCTGTACCAGCCGGTCAAGCTGGGCGTGGCCGGCGACCGGGTCTACCTGGAGGTCCATCCCGACCGGAGGGGAACAACCATCGACCCGCTGCCCGAGCTCGATGCCCAGGCCCTGACTCTGGGCCTTAACTTGCACTTCGACCCCCTGGTGCTCAATCCGGTTCTTCGGGAGGCCAGGGGCATCCCCCTGCCGATTGCCGCCGCGGTGCCCTTCGAGAAGGCCGGTCCAGCCCGAACCGCCCCCAGCAGAAAGACCGACTGAATCGTCTCTGCCCGCCGGAATTTTGACTTCAGGCATCCCCTCTGCCGCGTCCATCCCCGTCCGCTTTCCCGCAAGCACCTGCAAATACAACCCTTTAGGTAAAGATTAAAACGCCACCCGGCTCATGGTGTTAAATTTGCATTACTTATTGTTCAAAAGATTCCACCCGGCATTTTAAAACCCGAAACTGGCGGAAATACAATGAATGGAAAGCGCCCCCCGCCTAATGTGCTGTCCGATTTTTCAGGAGGCCTCGTTATGAAGCGGTCCATCTCGAGCATCTGCTTATTCGCGGTGATTTCACTGATTGCCAGTGCCATATGGCCTAATCCGGCCTTAGCGGCAGTTGCACCGGTCATTGAATCCCTCGGACAGATTCGGGAGGGGCTGGCCGCCCCCGGCAAGGTGGACCTTGACGCGGAAGGCAATCTCTATGTCGCCGATGCCAGAGACGGTTCGGTCACCAAGTTCGACCAGTACGGCCGGCAGGTTGGCACCTTCAGCCAGTTCGCCGGCTCGGGTCAGGGGCTTGCGGCAACCCCCGACGGCAACACCTTATATGTGGCCGGAGCCGATGCGGTGGGGATCCTCGATGCCCGCAGCGGAGCTCTTCTCGGCCATCTCGGCGTCGGCGCAGGTGAATTCGGTTCCGTTGGCGAGATCGATCTCGACGCCGACGGTCGCATTTTCGTGGTCGATGGCACCACTTTGTACATCAGAATTTACGACACGGCTGGAAACTACCTGTACCAGTTTGGCGGACCGGGCACCACGGCCGGAAAATTCCTCTCCATCTGGGCCATGACCGTCGACCAGGCCGCCAACGAGATTTACGTCGCCGACTCCCAGGGCCAGGGCACCAGTTCGGTTCCCAAAGTTCAGGTCTTCGACCTCTCCGGCGGCCTGCTTCGTTCCCTGACCGCTGCCAGCGGCTTTGGCACCCCGAACATGGTGACTTTCGCCGGCATGACCTTCGACAACAGCGGCCGCGGCTATTTTCTCGACAAGACCAGATCCGAACTCCGGATGCTGTCGCTCCCCTCGCAGCCCCTCGCCGCCTATGCCAACCCCGGTTACGACCCCGGCCAGCTGAGCCTGCCTGCCGACGCGGTATTCGACTCGACCAACAGCCGCCTGTTCATCTCCTGCGAGCCGGCCAGAATCGAGATCCTCGGCATCGACGGAGGGCAGAACCCGGTTTACGTCAACCACGCCCCCACCCCGCCCGTGCCGATTTCGCCGGTGGCCGCCAGCTCGACCCCTACGGCGACCCCCGAACTGGTGTTCGCCAACGCCACCGATGAGGACGCCGATGTTCTGACCTACGAAATCGAAATCAACGGCGACGGACAGGTTGTCGAAACCCTCTCCGACATCGCCGAAGGAACCGACACCACCTCGGCGTTTCCGTCCAGCGCCCTTCTGGAAAACGCCGCCTACACCTGGAAAGTCCGCGCCTTTGACGGCGCTGAATACTCGGCCTGGAGCGCGTTGAACACCTTTTACGTCAATGCCGTTCAGGAACCGCCCGCCGTCCCTGTGCTGGTGGCGCCCCTCGCCGGAGAGATCCTCGGCGGGGACGACCTGCTGGACTGGCAGGCCGCCAGCGACCCCGACCCCTTCGACTCGGTCAGCTATATTCTCGAAATTGCCGCCGACCAGAGTTTCGCCGTGAAAGATCTCGATGAACTCCTCGATGCCACCTCCATTTCGCTCGCCGAACTGGTCGGCTATCCGGCGCTGGAGGAAGGTCTGACCTATTTCTGGCGCATCACGGCGGTCGACAATCACGGCTCCTCCTCCCAGCCCAGCGCTGCCGGCTCCTTCCGGTACGACACCACTTTTCTGCGGGTAACGGCCAACATGCCCGGGGCCCGGGTGTATCTGGGAGGCAATCACGGCTATTCCGGCCGCTTCGTCGGCGAGACCCCGCTAGAGCTGACTGACCTTCCCGCCGGCCCCTGCTCGGTGGTGGTCGAACGTGCCGGATTCGAGCCCTTCCTCGCCCAGGTCAACCCCCTGGACCGGGAGAACGTGGAAGTTTACGCCCAGCTGGTGCCGCTCCTGGTTCCGGCAGCTCCCAGGGCATTCCCGCTCATGGCGGGTACCCAGAAGCTGAACCTGGCTGGTGATGCAGCGCCTTTCCTGGTCGATTTCGACAACGACGGCTATGTCGACCTGCTGACCGGCGACGCGGCCGGTGCTATAACCCTGTTCAAAGGGATCGAAGGCCAGCATCCTGCCTTTGCCGCCGGGACCACCCTCGGTCTGCCCCTCCTTCCGGGCGCGTCCCCCTTCGTTGCCGATTGGGATAACGATGGCCGCAAGGATCTTCTGGTCGGCGCCGGCGACGGCACCCTGACCCTGTTTATCAATGCCGGGACCGAAGCAGCCCCGGCCTTCGGCAGTGGCGCGCCGCTTACGACTTCCGGGGGGGCTCCCATCGCAGTGGAAGGCGATGCGGTGCCCGCCGTGCTGGACATCGATGGCGACGGCGCCAAGGACCTGGTGGTCGGCTCGGCTGCCGGCGACGTTTTTCTGTACCAGAACCTGGGCGAGGACTCCGCCCCGCTTCTGGCCCCGGCGGTGCTGCTGGCCTCGGTCGGCAGTCCGGCCGCGCCCTGCTTCACCGACTGGGACGGGGACGGCGTGCGTGAACTGCTGCTGAGCACCGGCGGCGCCCCCCAGCTCTGCAAGCGGCAGCCCGACGGAACCTTCGCCGTTCAGGCCGAAGCCTTCAGCGACAACCCGGGACCGGTGGGCAAAAGGGGCAAGAAGGGGACCAAGGCCCTCGAACTCGGCGAACGAGTCCGGATTTTCGCCCTCGATGCCGATCTGCTGAAGGGCAAGGATGTCGTCGTGGGCAACGCCTCTGGCGAAATGATCTGGCTGCGCGGCAACGGCCGCACCCCCGATGCCTCCTTTAACCTGGCCCTGCGGGACAAGGTCGGCCAGATCGACCAGCTGAGCCGGGAAACCGGCGGCGAGCTGACGCCCATGGTCGCCTCCATCGACACCCAGGTGGCTACCGCCCAGTTCAAGACGGCCGCCCAACTCACCACCACCCTGAAGACCCAGGCGCCTGCCGGCACGGAGCTGGCCCAGGCGGTTGCCGAACTCGAGACCCTGTTGAAATACGCTCGCTGATAACGGGAAATTCAAATGAAAATAGCCACAAAAACAATCGTCATTGCACTCGCGGCCCTGCTGATGGCTGCCGCCCCGGGCTTTGCCCGGGGCCCCCAGAACATCGCCAAAACCATCCACAACCTCGCCAAGGGAACGCCGTTCAACTTTTACGAATCGGACAACGAGGACGAGGTCTGCGTTTTCTGCCATACCCCTCACGGCGGCAGCAATAACGGTCCGCTCTGGAACAAAGACCTGCCAACCCAGACCTTCAATCACTACACCAGCAACTCCCTGGCGGCCGCGGTCGGCAGCTCCACCCGCGCGGTCAGCACCGAATCGCTGCTGTGCCTCGCCTGCCACGACGGCATCCTGGCGGTCAACCGGGTCATCAACCCAACCAACCGCAACGGCGACCCGCTGATTGGCGGCGGCAACATGCCGATGGCCTCCCGCATCATCTTCCCGGGCACCGGGGTCGGACCGGTGATCGGCGACGCCCCCGACGCCGCGAACACCGCCCAGGGGCTGGGCAACGACCTGACCGACGACCACCCGATCTCTTTCAGCTATTCGGATGTCTACACCGAGTATACCGGCAACGGGCGCGCCAATGAGCTCAAGGACGTGGCCACCATCGAAGCGATGCTTGAAGGGCCCCGACTGTTCGGCGCCGGCAAGCGGGTGGAATGCTCCTCGTGTCACGATCCGCATGTAGATTACGAAACCCTCGGCAATGAAGCATATACGCCGTTTCTGATCATGCCCAACAACGGGAGTGCGATGTGCCTGGCCTGTCATACCAAATAAACCGGTTGCGGCCCTGCGATGCCGCATTCGTTCCTGCTGTTATCGAGATAGGAGTGAGCCCATGAAACCAAGATTCCTGGTTGGATTCGCATTGGCTCTGGCGGTGGTGACGACCCTGCCTGGTCTGGCCGAGGCCCGAAAGGTGCATTTCTTCGACTGTTCCCAGTGCCACAAGCCCGGCATGACCATCTTCGCCCTGGGCAACGGAGTGGAGCAGAACCCCTGCCTGGCTTGCCACAGCGCCACCGCCCCGGCCAACACCACCCTCAACGGGGCGTACGGATCCGTGCCGACCCCGGGCAGGTTCTATGCGAACGATGCCAGTAACGCCATGGGTTCTTATCCCGATGCGGGGCTGCTTACCGGGGCCGCCGGCGAACAGACCTCCCACATGTGGGCAACCTCCACCGATGTCAAGCCGGCCGCCGGGGCCGTGGCCCCCATCGGCAAGACCTACTTCGGCCGCGCCGGCATCTCCAAAAACAAAATCACCTGCTCCCGCTGCCACGACCCCCACGACGTGGAGGTCGCCGACGGCGGCAACCCCAGCCTGCTGCGTGAAGACAATACCAACGACACCATGTGCCTGAACTGTCACCGGAATTGGGGCCTGGCAAACACTCCCACCGACTACGCTTACGAAACGCACCCCATCGTTTCCGACTACGTGGCAGCGGCAACGGCAGCCAACGCCGCCGCGACCGGTGCCGGCCGTCCGGCCAAATACAAGATCCCGATGACCAACGCCGGGGCTCCCGGCATCAACGGCGATGTCCGGCTGGTCGACGACGGCGCGGCCAACCTGGGCGTTTCCTGCAGCAGCTGCCACGGCGCCCATTTCACCGATTCCAGTTCCGACACCGTCGACGGCGCCGCCAGTTCCGGCACCCTGGTTGCCGGCGACGGCAAGATTCTGCGCAGCGACGGCCGCGTTGCCAGCGACGCCAACCGGTCTTCGGCCCTGTGCCAGGCCTGCCATACCTACAAGAAACACGGCAGCGCCAACACGATCGGCTGCCTCGACTGTCACAGCGGCCACTCCTACAATGGCGGCAGCCCCAACTACTTTGTGCTGCGCGGCAGCATCAACAACATCTATCTGCCCAAGAACAGCGCCATCGGCAACGTCGCCGGCCTGACCTACGCTTCTCCCACCGCCGACTGGATGAACGCCGGCGGCACCGGCTACTGCCAGAAATGCCACAATCTCGGCGCCTCCCACAACGGCTATGCCTCGGGCAACGCCGCCACCAACTGCATCGCCTGCCATTCTCATGACAAGGTCGACGGCTCTTTTACCGCCAACTGTACCCAATGCCACGGCTATCCGCCGGTGCAGAACCTGGCCGGCGGCGATCCCAACTCGGGTTACGCCTTCGTCTCCGGAACCCGCGACTACTCCGCCGACGGCAATTTCAAGGACGAAACCCTGACCGGCCACAATCGCCACGCCGGCTCGGCCGACTACGACCTGGCCTGCGACCGCTGCCATGATGGAGCCTTCCAGAGCGGCACCCACAACGACAACAACTTCCAGAACCTGGTTTTCGACGCCATCTCCAGCCAGGGCTTGGTCCCCTCTTACGACAAAACCGGAAGCGGCACCTGCGCCAGCGTCTACTGCCACAGCAACGGCGGGGCCCGTACCGGCGATGCCTCGCGCAATTATGTCGCCGCCGTCATCCCGGCCTGGGCCGGTGGCTCGATCGCCAACTGCACCTCCTGCCACGGCAACGATTCGGCCACCATGACCGCCAGCCAGAACTCGGCCACCCACCAGGACCACCTGGCCAAGGGGTACGGCTGCGGGGTCTGCCACAACAATACCGCCAGCAATGCAACCACCCTGGCCGTCGGCGCGATGGGCGGCGCCCACGTCGACGGCGACGTCGACGTGGCATTTAACAGCGCCTTCGGCCTCGGCGCCGGCACTCTCGGCGCCGGCACCTACACTCCGGCGGCCGGCACCTGCAGCATCTACTGCCACTCCGACGGCCGCGGCACCAACGCCACCCCCGACTGGGACAGCGCGGCATCGGGCGCTTGCGGCACCTGCCACAAATGGGACGTCGGTTCGGGCAATCCCATGAGCACCTATGCCCATGGCGCCCACATCAACGACAGCGGCAGCCAGATCGGCCGCAACATCGGCTGTGCCGAGTGCCACAGCAACACCGTCAGCAACAACACGACCATCAGCACCCCGGCCAACCACGTCAACGGCGGTTTCAACCTCGGCATCGCCGCCGACGGCAACAAGACCGCCTGCTCCAACATCAGCTGTCACAGCGACGGCAACTTCGACGGCACCCTGGTCTACAAGAATCAGACCTGGACCTCCGGCACCACCCTTGCCGGCTGCGACGACTGCCACGGTGACGGCGCCGGTAAGGCCTACCCCACCTACGCCAACGGCGGCCTGGGGGGCGTCGACGCCAACAGCCACAGCGCCCACGTGGTCGGCGGCGGCTATGCCTGCGGCGACTGCCACAGCCTGACCTCCACCGCCGGCATCAGCATCGACGGCACCAACCCCCTCAAGCACGTCAACCAGACCGTCGATGTCGCCGGCGCGAAGATCACCTCCTGGACCGACGGCACCAAAACCTGCAGCAACGTCTCGTGCCACGGCGGCAACAATCCGGTCTGGGGCGATTCTCTCGGCTGCGCCGACTGCCATGTGCGCTCGGCCGGCGACCTGGATGACTTCACCTACAACAACGCCACCATGGCCATGGTCGACGCCGAGGAATGGACCTACTCCGGTCACGGTCTGGCGGCGCTCGGCACCTACGAGGTGACCGGCCGCGCCGGGGCCGACTTCCCGGCCAAGGCCAGCGGTGTCAACGCCGACCCCTGCCTCTACTGCCACGACGGCGGCATCAGCCACGGTTCGGCCAACTACTTCCGCCTGCGCCAGAACGGCGAGGCCGACCTCAACGGCGCCTGCCTCGGCTGCCATAAAACCGGTTCCGCCGGGGTCGACCCCGACGCCGCCGGCACCGATTACGCCAGCGTCAATTCTTCGGTCAAGATCGACAAGTACCACGGCGGCGCCAAGCACAACGGCACCGACCGCGACGCCGGCCGCTGGTGCTGGGACTGCCATGATCCGCACGGCGACGCCGACGGCGCCAGCCAGCGCATCCAGATGGTCCAGCGGCGCCTGGCCGTCAACCCGGACGCCAACGGCATTCCGGCCAGCCTGACCGCCACCGATGTGGTCTTCTACGACAACACCAAGGGCGCCGATGCCCTGGGCGGCTTCGCCCGCTCCGTCGGCAGCTACGGCGAAGGCGTCTGCAATGCCTGCCACACCACCACCGCCCAGTACACCCAGATCGCGGGCGACAACGGCCACTACACCACTCTGTGCGTCGGCTGCCACGGCCACAGCGGCGACACCAATTACGACCAGCTCGCCTTCAAGGCCACCTGCTACAACTGCCACGGCGGCGACGTTTCCGGCACCAACAACAACTCCTACTGGCCCGGCAGCGCCGTCACCACGGTCGACAACCCAGGCAGCGTCAACGACTCCGGCGAGCACGCCGTCCACATCACCCAGCTGGCCCTGAAGGTCTATGGGGAATCGATCGCCGACCTGCTGACCGACAACACCGCCGGCAACCCGGCCGCTTCCTCCGACCTCAAGCAGCGCACCCTGTGCGGCTACTGCCATGCCAGCCCCGGCGCCGACGGCGACCATGCCACCGGCGACGATGCCGAGGTCACCCAGTTCCAGCGGATCTGGGACGGCACGGCCAACGACATCACGCCCGGCGTCCCGGCCTTCACTCGGGCCGACGGCACCTGTTCCAACATCGACTGCCACAACGACCAGGCAACCGCGGCTGCAACTTACGGCTGGTACGACGGCGGCAGCAGCGCCTGCGTGCTTTGCCACGCCGCCAACACCACCACGACCGGCACCCATTTCGAACACCTCAACACCGGGTCGGTCTATTACGCCGCCGGCCAGATCGGCTGCACCGACTGCCATGAAGCGGGCACCGACTGGGCCACCAACTCCAAGCCCTCGGTCAACCACATCAACGGCACCAAGAACGCCTTCAACTACAACGCCGGCACCTCGACCTGCGCGACCAATACCTGTCACAACGACGGCAAAAACGGGGCGCCGGCCAACACCCCCACCTGGGGGGTGGCCAACGGTGTCGGCTGCAGCTTCTGTCATACTAATTCGTCGGAAGCGCATGCCTCCCATTTCAATGCCGAGATCTCCGGTAAATTCGTTGCCGGCGGCACCTTCTGGTGTACCGCCTGCCACACCCACTCGGGCCCCAACACCGACCACTTCAACGCCACGGTCAACGTCAAGGCCACTCTCAATTACAGCGGCAACGTGGTGGTGGGTACGGCCGGATTCGGCACCTGCAACACGACCAGCTGTCATCAGGACGGCAAGAACACTCCGGTGGTCACCCCGGCCTGGGACCGCACCCCCTCCGCGGCCGACGACTGCACCCTGTGTCACGGCGGCGTGCCGGCCACCGGCTCCCATGCCAAGCACGTGAAAGTCGCCGACGTGCCGGCCGACTACACCAGCACCGTCAACAACACGACCGCCGCCGACTACAGCTTCGCCTGCAGCGCGTGCCACGGCAACGCGGTCGCCAATCACATGAACGGCGCGCCGACCCTGGCCGGCGGCGTCGGCTATTCGGCCAACACCTGCACCACCAGCTACTGCCACTCCAACGGCAACGGCATCTACACGGCCACCCCGATCTGGGGCAACAGCTTCGCCGGCGACCGTTGCGCCGGCTGCCACCTGAATTCGCCAGGGACTAACGCTCACCACGAGCATGAGGTCGGCTTCCACTACGATGCCGTCTACTCCGGTCTGACCGGCTTCCTGCCCGTCGTGGACAGCGACTACCCGGGCATCGACCCCGGCCTGAACCAGACCTTCCCCGACCAGCTGCGTGGTCACGGCGGCAACCTCAACGGCAGCGGTGCCTCGACCTCGACCACCATCACCTGCTACGTCTGCCACTTCTCCACGGTTAAAAACTGGTACAACGCCAACAACACCACCTGCGCCACCTGCCATACCGCGGTGGCCAATCCGACCGCCGGCGACATGGCCTTGGGCAACGCGGCTCTCGATATCGCGGACAAGACCTTCCACGTCAACGCCGTCAAGGATGTCGTCTTCTTCAACCAGAAGGTGCGCTCCAAGGCCCAGATCCGAGACAAGCTGAGCGACGTTCCGGAACTCGGCAATAACTGGACCCGCGTCAACGGCTACAAGGCCAACGACGGGATCTCCTTCGATGAGCAACCCAACACCCTGGACAACATGGCCACCTGGAACTCCACCGACAAGACCTGCACGGTCTCCTGCCACCTCTGGGAAACCGGCCGGGTCGACAAGGTGCCGGTCAAATGGGACGGCGGGGCGATCATGTGCATCGACTGCCATAGCCGGTTGCCCAAGTAACCAACCCAAGCTTCTTTAAAGGAGGAAACTATGAAGAAATACATTAAGCCCAAGGTCATCGGCAGCAGCAACGTCCACCCCTGCTGA
>NPID01003083.1_pt1 | contig 42036 bp, 38 predicted proteins | sample 8637491 | NCBI WGS metagenome assembly NPID01 (sample SAMN07420843, study PRJNA396082) | bioreactor metagenome | isolation source: sample BA6 brine-fed electro-methanogenic bioreactor BA | place: Japan: Kochi | collected 2016-06-14 | reverse complement strand
ACTATGTCGTGACCAAGATCCCCCGCTTCACCTTCGAGAAGTTTCCCCAGGCCGACGCCACCCTGACCACCCAGATGAAGTCGGTAGGGGAGGTCATGTCCATCGGCCGGACCTTCAAGGAAAGCTTCCAGAAGGCCCTGCGCTCGCTTGAGATCGGATCACATGGGTTCGAGAGCCGGATCTTTGCTTCGCCAGAAGATTACCGCCGGGCTCTCAGCAATGCCGAAATCGACCAGTTGCGGACCAAGCTGCGGATCCCCAACTGGGAGCGGCCCTGGTACCTGGCCGATGCCATCCGGGCCGGCTTTGCCCTGCAAGAGATTTATGAGCTAAGCGGTATCGACCCCTGGTTCCTGCACAATATCGAACAGATCATCGCCATGGAGACCCGCCTGCACCAGGCCCCTGAGCTGGATGACAAAACCGGTTCGGATTTCGCCGACTTGCTCAGGGAAGCAAAGAAGTTTGGATTCTCCGACAAACGTCTGGCGGTCCTCTGGGGGATCACCGAAGCCGATGTCCGTCAGTTCCGCCATGAACGCGGCATCCGGCCGGTGTACAAGCGGGTCGACACCTGCGGGGCCGAATTCGAAGCCTACACGCCCTACCTCTATTCCACCTACGAGCAGGAGTGCGAGGCTGTGCCGAGCGACCGGAAAAAGATCATGATTCTTGGCGGCGGACCCAATCGCATCGGGCAGGGGATCGAGTTCGACTACTGCTGCGTGCATGGCGTCTTCGCCCTGGCCGAAGACGGCTACGAAACCATCATGGTCAACTGTAACCCGGAGACGGTTTCCACCGACTACGACACCTCGGATCGCCTTTATTTCGAACCACTGACGTTCGAGGATGTGCTTGAAATCGTGAGCATCGAGAAACCCGAGGGGGTCATCGTCCAGTTCGGCGGACAGACCCCTCTCAAGCTGGCCGTGGCCCTCGAGAAAGCCGGCGTTCCGATCATCGGCACCTCACCCGACGCCATCGACCGGGCCGAGGATCGCGAAAGATTCCAGGCGCTGCTCCACAAGCTGGGCCTCAAGCAGCCGGAGAACGGCATCGCCCGCTCCTTCGAAGAAGCCGAGAAAATTGCCGGCCGGATCGGCTATCCCGTGGTGGTTCGTCCCTCCTATGTCCTGGGCGGCCGGGCCATGGAGATTGTCTACGACGTGGACCAGCTTCGCAATTACATGAAGTACGCGGTCGAGGCCTCTCCCGAACATCCGATTCTGGTCGACAAGTTTCTCGAGGAGGCCACCGAAGTCGACGTGGACGCCCTGGCGGACGGCCGCGAGGTGGTGATCGGCGGGGTCATGCAACACATCGAAGAGGCCGGCATCCATTCCGGCGATTCAGCCTGCGCGCTGCCGCCGTTTTCGCTCGATCCGGCGATCGTCGAGGAAATCCGCCGCCAGACCGTCGCCCTGGCCCTGGAACTTAAGGTCGTCGGCCTGATGAACATCCAGTTCGCGGTCAAGGATGGAACCGTTTATCTCCTGGAAGTCAATCCGCGGGCCAGCCGGACGGTTCCCTTCGTCTCCAAAGCAACGGGGCGCCAGCTGGCCAAGATCGCCGCCCGGGTGATGGCCGGCCGCACCTTGGCCGATCTGGGCGTCACCGGAGAGATCGTCCCCAGGCATATCTCGATCAAGGAATCGGTTTTCCCCTTCGTCAAGTTCCCCGGCGTCGATACCCTGCTGGGCCCCGAAATGAAATCAACCGGCGAAGTCATGGGCCTTGATCTGGAATTCGGCAAGGCCTTCGCCAAGGCCCAACTGGGCGCCAGCGTCAAGCTTCCCAGGGACGGCAAGGTTTTCATCAGCATCAAGGATGCGGACAAGAAGTACATCGTCGAGCCGGTCCGGCAGTTGGTGGAAGCCGGCTTCGAAATAGTGGCAACCCGCGGCACGGCGGCGTTTCTGGCGGAGAAGGGAGTCGCGGCTACGCCCATCAACAAGGTCAAGGAAGGCCGGCCCCATTGCGTCGATGCCATCAAGAGCCATGAAATCGGCATGGTGTTCAACACCACCTTTGGCGCCCAGTCCGTGGCCGATTCCTACTCAATCCGCCGTTCCGCCCTGATCTACAACGTGGCCTACTTCACAACCGTTGCCGGCATGAAGGCGGCGGTGGATGGAATTGTCGCCATGCGCCGAGAAAGTCTTGACGTGAAGCCGCTGCAAGAGTATTATTGAAAGCCTTAACCGGGCCCAATCGAGGCATCCCCTGCGGATGCCTCGTCTAATTCAGACCATCGCAGGACTATTCAGGGCGGGGAAACCCGCCCGATGATTTTTTGGAGAAGAGGTAAAAGAGTTTATGTCCCAACAGTCCATCCCCATGACCCGTGAAGGCTATCAGCGCCTTCAGGAGGAATTGAAAAAGCTCATCCGTGTTGATCGTCCCAAGGTCGTGCAGGATATCGCCGAAGCTCGCGGCCATGGAGACTTGTCGGAAAATGCCGAGTATGATGCGGCCAAAGACCGGCAGGGATTCATCGAAGGCCGAATCAAGGAACTCAATGACAAGATTGCCCGGGCCCAGGTTATCAACCCGGCCGAACTCGACACCGACAAAGTGGTTTTCGGTGCCAAAGTGACCCTGTTCGACACCGATTCGGGGAATGAGGTAACCTACCAGATCGTCGGTGAAGATGAGGCCGACCTCAAGGATGCCAAAATTTCTGTTACCTCGCCGGTGGGAAAAGCCCTGATCGGCCATCGTCTGGATGACGAAGTGCGCATCCAGGTCCCTTCGGGCCTGCGGATTTACGAAGTCATCGATATCAAATACGAATAGAATGAGAGGCCCCGCAATGAGCCAGACGATCACCAAGGACATGACTTTTCACCAGGTACTACAGATGAGCCCGGAAGTGGCCAAGGTTCTCGGCAAATTCAACCTCGGCTGCGTCGGCTGCATGGGCGCCATGAACGAAACTCTGGAGCAGGGCGCTCTGGCCCACGGCCTCGATGTCAATGACATCCTCCGGGAACTCAACGCCATTTTCGATAATTAGAGGGGAGGGGAGATGCCCCTGGCCCCTTCTTACCAGCGCAGCCGCCAATTGTTAGCAACCCCCCTGGAACAAATCCGGGGGGTTGGTCCCCGCCTTGTTGAAAAGCTCGCCAAAATCGGCCTCACCACTGTCGAAGACGCCCTCTATTGCCTGCCGTTCCGTTATGAAGACCGCAGGAAAATCCGTAAGATCAGCCAGTTGCGCCCTGGTGCAAGGGAAGTTTTCTGCGGTGAGATAATCACCGCCGGCGAATCGGTAACTTCCAGATCCGGAAAGAGAATTTACGAAGCGATAGTCTCGGACGGCTCCGCTCAGGTAACCCTTAAATGGTTCCGCTACCGGCAAGACTGGATGAAAAAACGGTTCGCCGTAGGTCAGAAGGGGTTTTTTATCGGTGAAGTTAAGCGGTTCGGTAACCTTCAGGAGGTTCACCACCCTGATGCCGAATTTTTCGAGGGGGACCTTTCCCCGGAAAGGCTGGTCGCTTTAGACCCGCTGAGCTTCGGGCGTATTCTCCCCGTTTATCCGCTGACCGAGGGCTTCCACCAGAAAACCGCTCGCAAGATCTGGAAAGACGTGGTCGATCGCTACGCTCCTTTGGCCATTTCCCCAATACCTGTTGAAATAAGCCATCGATGTGGCTTGTTGCCCCTTTCGGAAGCATTTGCCCTTGCCCATTGGCCGGATAGTGATGTTTCCCTGGAAAGCCTGGAGCAGGGCAGGGACCTGGCGCGCAGGACCCTGGTGTTCGACGAATTTTTCTTTCTCGAACTCGGCCTCGCCCTCAAACGACGCGGTATAGTTCTCGAAGCGGGCCTTCCATTTCAGGTTTCCCACCGTTATACAAAGCCCTTGGCCAAGATGCTGCCTTACCGCCTGACGGACGCCCAACGCCGGGTTCTTGGAGAAATCAAGCGAGACCTGATGGCCCCCCATCCGATGAACCGCCTGGTTCAGGGCGATGTCGGCAGCGGTAAAACGATTGTAGCCCTCATGGCCGCTCTGGTCGCCATTGAAAACGGGACCCAGGTCGCGGTTGTAGCCCCCACCGAAATCCTCGCCGAACAGCACTTTCTTCAATTCCGCAAGTGGCTTGAATTGCTGGGGCTTTCAACGGTTCTACTCTCCGGTTCGATGCCCGCCCGGGAAAAGCAGGAGGCCCTGGAAAAAATCAGCGAGGGAAGGGCGCACATGATCGTCGGCACCCATGCCGTTCTTCAGGAAACTGTTGAATTTCGGCAACTTGGGCTGGGGATTGTTGATGAACAACACCGCTTCGGGGTTAAACAACGCGGAGTTTTGCGCAAAAAGGGACAAAATCCCCACATTCTGGTCATGACCGCCACCCCGATACCGCGCACGCTTTCCCTGACCCTGTACGGCGATCTGGCCCTGTCGGTCATTGACCAGATGCCGCCGGGACGATCTCCGGTCAGGACCCGGGTCATGACCGAATCCTCTAGAACCACCGCTTACGATTTAATTGCCAGGGAACTCGAAGCCGGCCACCAGGCGTATGTGGTTTATCCCTTGGTGGAAGAATCGGAAAAAAGCGATCTGAAGGCCGCTTCCGAGGGGGCGGAATTTCTCAGGAATCAGATATTTCCAGGCCGCCGCATTGGTTTGCTTTACGGCCGGATGAAGACCGACGAGAAAGAAGCGGTGATGGCCGCCTTCAATCAGGGAGATATTGATATTCTGGTATCAACCACGGTCATCGAAGTCGGAATCGACGTTCCCAACGCCACGGTAATGATGGTCGAACACGCAGAACGTTTTGGGTTGGCCCAGTTGCATCAGCTAAGAGGCCGGGTGGGACGAGGCCGCCAGCAAAGCCATTGTCTGCTTGTGCGTTCGGATCGCTGCAGTGAGGACGGCATGAAGCGGCTCCAGGTCATGACCGAAACAACCGACGGTTTCCGCATCGCCGAAGCGGATCTTGAAATCCGCGGTCCCGGTGAGTTTCTAGGCACCCGTCAGGCTGGCGTTCCGGATTTTCGCGTCGCCAATCTGCTGCGCGATGGCCGCATCCTCGAAGAGGCCCGGGAAGAGGCCTTTCGGCTGGCTGAGGACTCCGAGTTCCTACACGGGGGCAAGTATGCCGAAGTGCGTCAGGCGTTAATGGATCGATGGGGTAGTCGGCTGGAACTTGCCAGTATCGGCTAACCAACAACCATTCTTCACTTGGACCGCGACCGGCATTTCCTGGTTTACATAATATATCTTATGCGACGTAAACCATGGAACGACAGGAGGGTTACAGAATGCTGAAGCAAACCTTGCAAAGTGCAATCGATGATCGTTTCAAAAACCACCACTGCCAGGAGACCAACGCCCCGGCCCCGGCTATCCATGCGATTCCATCCGGATCCAAATTGATATTTCCGCCTGGAAAGGTTGCGAGGGTGAAACTTTCGAGGAATTTGATGTTTCACACTGGACCCCTGACCAGATCGAGCGGCTTCGTGAGTTCATCCACCTGGCCAACACTGCGGAAGCGGCCAGGCCGGCGCCGCCGCCACGCGTGCGGGCGGGCGACCGGGCCGAGGCCGCTGCGCAACCCCCCTCTTCCCAACCCGCTTTTGGGGGTCCGGGGGTGCCGATCCCCGGCGCTGCGCCGTCTCAGGTCCGGACAGGCCCGCGCAGATGTCCGCCCGGATCTTATGTCGGACACGGCTGGCAGGCTGACTTGCAGTAAGTAATACTGCAAGTCAGCCCAGAACTTGAGGACTACGCCAACAGCGGCGACTGGCCACGAGCCGCCAGTTCTCTCCGTTCATGAACCTGCCGCGCTTCGAGGATTCGCGATGACCGCGCCCCAGGTGGAAAAACAGCCCTCGGCCCGCCTCCGCTCGGATGCTGAGCGGGTGCTTGCAGAGATGAACAGCTCGTTCAACCCGCTTCACCAGGACTTTCCGCTTGACTTCCAGATGGCCGGAGCCCGTAACGGCTACGTCTATCTCTCGATCGCTCTGCCTGAGGGCATGATCCGTGTTTTCGTCTCGATGCTTGAGTCTCTGCACGGGTTTTTCCGCTTCGTGGATCTCAAGGCCCGGGTTGCGGCCCTGGAGGGAAAGCTTAAGAGGGTCGGCGTTCTTGGGTTTGGGCGAGAGGTATTTGAAACTGCTAAAGAAACTTTCTGGCCATACCACGACAAGGGTTCTGCAGAGAAAATCGATTACAGGCTAAATTTCGCAGCCCTTTTTTTAGGCAAATTTTATTTACTCATCGCGCCGCAGAAATAAAAAAGGAGCGACCGAAGTCACTCCTTTTTTTCGTTGGTCGGGGCGAGAGGATTTGAACCTCCGACCCCCTGCACCCCATGCAGGTGCGCTACCAGGCTGCGCTACGCCCCGTCAACAACGAGTCGGGATTATGGTTTATTTGATATTAAAAGTCAAGGGAAAATTCCCCGAAAATTTCGCTGATCAAACTGAAAAAAGACGAATAAGTTTAAGGCCTTATTTGCCTCAGATAATCGAAGGCTTAGCGTTTGCGACGATCAATGACCCGGCAGGCTTTTCCTTCGTGACGCGGAATCGAAGATGGCTCGACCAGCTTCACCCTGGCGCTGACACCCAAAGCTGAAGCCAGTCGCTTTTCAACCCGATCCACAAAGGCTCTTTGCATTTTCATTTCGTCGAAAAAGATCTTTTCGTTGACCTCGACCAATACCTCCAGGGTATCCAAGGGCCCTACCCGATCGACCACCAGCTGATAATGCGGTTCGCATCCTTCAACCTGGAAGAGAACCTCTTCGATCTGGGTCGGAAAAACATTGACCCCCTTGATGATCAGCATGTCATCGGAACGGCCCATGGTTTTTTCCATCCGCACATGGGTTCGTCCGCACTCACAAGCTTCGTAGTGCAATCTGGTAATATCCCGGGTGCGGTAGCGAACCATCGGAAAGGCCTGTTTGCTGATCGTTGTCAGCACCAGTTCGCCGACAGAGCCTCGCGGCAGGGTTTTTCCGGTTTCAGGATCGATGATTTCGGGGATGAAGTGGTCCTCGAAGATGTGCATCCCGCATCGATGTCGGCATTCGCCGGCGACCCCGGGGCCCATGATCTCCGAAAGGCCGTAATTGTCGGTGGCGACAATATCCAGCCGGGTTTCGATCTCACGGCGCATCTCTTCGCTCCAGGGCTCGGCGCCGAACAGGCCGAACTTGAGAGACAGAGAAGATGGATCGATCCCCTTTTTTTCCAAAAAGTCGGCAAGCGTCAGGGCATAGGATGGAGTGCAGACGAGGGCCGTGGATTTGTAGTCCTGCATGATCATGACCTGCTTTTCGGTGTTTCCCCCCGAGATGGGGATCACCGAGGCCCCGATCCGTTCCGCTCCGTAATGCAGACCGAATGCGCCGGTAAATAGCCCGTAGCCAAAAGCGATGTGGACGATATCGTCGGCAGTGACTCCGGCAGCCGTCATGAACCGCGCCACCAACTCAGTCCAGGTCTGCAGATCCTGGCGGGTGTAACCGACAACGGTAGGCTTGCCGGTGGTGCCCGATGAGGAATGTATCCGGACGACTTCCCGCATCGGAACGGCGAACATCCCGTAGGGATAGTTCAGACGCAGGTCTTCCTTGGTGGTAAACGGCAGACCTGAAAGATCTTCGAGGGACCTGAGATCCTCGGGCGCCAGGCCGGTCTCCTTGAATTTCCCCTGGTAGCAGGGAACTTTATGGTAGACACATTCCAGGGTGGATTTGAGACGCGCGAACTGGATTCGCTCCAGTTCCTCGCGCGGCATGCCTTCGTTTTTCGGGTCCCAGATCAACGGTTCCAGCGCTCCATAAACTTCAGGTAAATTCCAAGGTTCAACTTTCAAGGCTCCAGAATGGCGTCACATGCCGTAGACCCGTTCCCCTTCGAGAACCGTCACGCCGTTTTCGAGCAGCACTTTGATGGCATCCTCGACGTGATCAAAACGGAAGATAAGAACCGCATTTTCCCCGCATCGCTCGACAAACGCGTACATATACTCCACATTGACCTGACCGCGATCGAGAATCTGCAGAATTCCGGCCAGGCCGAGGGGCCGGTCGGGAACTTCGACGGCGACCACTTCCGTTTTGTTGACGGTGAACCCCCGTTCCTTGAGGGCGGAGTTGGCCAGATCGGTATTGTCGACAATCAATCGCAAGATGCCGAAATCAGACGTGTCCGCCAGCGACAAGGCACGGATATTGACCCCGGCTTCCCCCAGCACCCGGGTCACCTCGGCCAGGCGGCCCGATTTGTTTTCAATGAAGATGGAAATCTGCTCGACTTTCATAAAAACCCCCTTTGGGCGATGTGGCTGGAAATCAGTGTTCTTTCCGGCGATCGATAACGCGCTGGGCTTTGCCCTCGCTTCGAGCGATTGATTTCGGCTCGACCAGGCGGACCTTGCAGGTCACCCCGAGCATTTCCTTGATGTCCTTGCGGATGCGGGCCGAAAGATCTTGCAAAACCTTGATTTCGTCGGAGAAGGTTTGTTCGTTGACTTCCACCTGAACCTCCAGGGTGTCCAGATTCTCCTCCCGGTCGACGACCAGCTGGTAATGAGGTTCGACCCCCTCGATATTGACTAGCACGCTCTCGATCTGCGAAGGGAAGACGTTGACGCCCCGGATGATCAGCATGTCGTCGCTGCGCCCGCTCATTCGCTGCAGCCGCACATGGGTACGCCCGCAGATACAGGGTTCGCTGATGATCCGGGTGATATCCCGGGTGCGGTAGCGGATCATCGGTATCCCTTCCTTGGTGATGGTTGTGATCACCAGTTCGCCCAGTTCGCCGATGGGAAGGACCTCTCCGGAGTCGGGATCGATTATTTCCGGAATGAAGTGGTCCTCCCAGATATGCAGCCCCTTTTGCGCTTCGGCACATTCGATTCCTACGCCGGGGCCGAGAATTTCCGAGAGTCCGTAAATGTCGATGGCCTTGATGTTGAGCTTGTCCTCGATTTCGTTTCGGATTTCTTCAGTCCAGGGTTCGGCGCCGAAAATACCGACGCGCAGCTTGAGATCACGAATGCTGATGCCCTCCTCGGCAGCCGCCTCGGCAAGATAAAGGCTATATGAAGGCGTGCAGGTCAGAACCGTGGAGCCGAAGTCCTGCATGATCATGATCTGCTTCCGGGTATTGCCGCCGGACATGGGAATAACCGAAGCACCAAGCTTTTCGGCGCCGTAATGGGCCCCGAGCCCGCCGGTAAACAGGCCGTAGCCGTAGGCATTGTGAATCACGTCCCCGCGGGTTGCACCGGCAGCGGCAAAAGAACGGGCCATCAATTCGGCCCACATGTCGATATCGCGCCGGGTATAGCCGACCACCGTCGGTTTGCCGGTGGTTCCGCTGGAGGCATGAATGCGAACGATCTGCTCGAGAGGGACCGCGAACAGGCCGTAAGGGTAATTGTCGCGCATGTCCTGCTTGAGGGTAAAAGGAACCCGGCGCAGATCATCGAGGGTTTTGATCATGTCCGGAGTCACATTCGCCCTGCGAAAGCTCTCGCGGTAAAAGGGAACCGTTGCGTAAACCTTTTCCAGGGTCTGCTTGAGGCGCTTGAACTGCAGAGCCTCGATGGCTTCCCGGGGAAGCGTTTCAAATTCGTCATTCCAGATCATGGATTTCCTCGATTCTGTCTTGGGAATCAGGCGCCAAGCGGCAAGCCGCCGCACCCTGGGAAAACTTTACTCAACTGTTTCGCCCCAGTTCGAAGGCCCGGCGGTTTTCCTCGATAAAGCGGTCCGGAACCATATTCTCCAGAGCCTTCTGCCAAAGAGACTGCTCGATCTCCATCAGCGTTGAGAGGGCCCCGAGCAAAACGGTATTGACGGTCCGGGCGTTGCCGGCCGCCAGCGCCAGCTCCATGCCGTTGACCACCTTGGTCTTCGGGAATCTGGCGGAAATTTTTCCGGGGATGTCGGTCGGATATTTTTCCTGCCCGAGAGCCACGGAGGGCGGGAGAATCTTGAGGTCGTTGACCAGCACCTGCCCTTCCTGTCGCACCATGGGAAGGTAGCGGAAGGTTTCGAGCTGCTCGAAACCGAACAGGATGTCGGCCTCTCCCTCGGGAATGATGGACGAAAAAACCTTCGTCCCGAAGCGAACATGGGAGGTTACACTGCCACCTCTCTGGGCCATGCCGTGGACCTCGCTTTTTTTGACGTCATAGCCGGCCAGCATCAGCACTTCGGACATAATCTCACTGGCCAGCAAAATGCCCTGTCCGCCAACCCCGGCCAACAGGATGTTATGGATTTTATTCGACATTACAGACTCCAATAGCTCCGAATTTACAAACCTGCTGACACACTCCACACCCGACGCAAAGGTTCCGGCTGACACGGGCCTTCCCCTTCCCTTCGCCCCCCTCATGCCATTCGATGGCAGGGCAACCGAGCTTGAGACAAGCCTTGCAGGCGGTGCACTTTTCCTGCTCGATGTAGAGAGGCGCCTTGCGTTCAACCACGTCACGCTTGATCAGCATGCAGGGACGGCGGGTGATGATAACCGACACCTCGGGCCGCTCCATTTCGGCACGAATCAGATCCCTGGTCTGGTCGAGCTCATAGGGGTCAACAACCTGAATGTTTTTGACACCCACCGCTCGGCAGAGCGCCTCGAGGTCGACCGCCATGGCATCCTCCCCAGACAGGGTAAAACCCGAGGTCGGGTTTTCCTGGCGGCCGGTCATCGCCGTGATCCGGTTATCCAGAATGATGACGGTCGCTTCGGCCCGGTTGTAGACCATATCCATCAGGCCGGTGATGCCGGAATGCAGAAAGGTGGAATCTCCGATGACGGCCACGACCTTTTTCCGCTCTTTCGGGCCAAGCACTTTGGTCATGCCCGTTGCATTGCCGATGCTGGCCCCCATGCAGACGCAGGTATCCATGGCCGAAAGGGGGGGCATGAAGCCCAGGGTGTAGCAGCCGATATCCCCGGCAACATAGGCATTGAGCCGGTTCAAGCCAAGAAACACCCCTCGGTGAGGGCATCCGGGGCACATGTTCGGGGGTCGATTGGGTAGGGTTTCGCCGAGATCGACAGGCTTTACCGGCGGCGTATCGGTCATCGCCTGCCTCACCCGCCCGGGGGTCAGCTCACCGCAGACCGACAGCAGCTCCTTGCCCTTGAGCTCGATCCCCATGGCCCGAACCTGCTCCTCGATAAAAGGGTCAAGCTCCTCGATGACGTAAAGGTTTTTAAAACGGGAGGCAAACTCTCTGATCAGCCCCTTGGGCAGCGGATGGACAAGTCCGATCTTGAGAATCGTGGCAGCAGGGAAAATTTCCTTGGCATACTGGTAGGAAACACCCGAGGTGATAATGCCGAGATCCCCGGTCCCCTCTTCGATTCGATTGAAACTCTGGTCATTTGACCACTCCGAGAGTTGAGTCAGCCGCCTTTCAACTTCTGGATGGCGCTTTCTGGCATTCCCCGGGAGCATGACCAGTTTGGCGGGATTGCGCTCCAGTCCCGGCTGAGGCATGCTCTGAACCGGTTCGCCGAGTTCCACGACGGATTTGGAATGGGAAATACGGGTGGTGGTGCGAATAAACACCGGCGTGTCAAATTGCTCGCTGATATCGAAGGCCAGCCTGGTAAAGACCAGAGCTTCCTGGCTGTCGGAGGGCTCGAGCATGGGAACCTTGGCAAATTTGGCGTAGTTGCGGCTGTCCTGTTCGTTTTGCGAGGAATGCATCTCGGGGTCATCCGCGGTAACGATCACCAATCCACCGCGGACGCCGGTATAGGAGAGGGTGAACAGCGGGTCGGCGGCCACGTTGACCCCAACGTGCTTCATCGTTACCAGGGCACGCGCTCCGCCGAAGGAGGCGCCAATGGCCACCTCGAGGGACACTTTTTCGTTGGGGGCCCATGAAGCATCGATTTCCGGGTAACGAATGACGTTTTCGAGAATTTCGGTGCTGGGAGTTCCCGGGTAGGCGGAAGCCAGCTTGATTCCGGCTTCGAAAGCACCTCGCGCTATCGCCTCATTTCCCGACAAGATCGTTTTTTTCATACGGCTCCTTCTTTTGACAAATCAAACCTCGTTCATCAGGAGCAAAGTAAAAGAAACAGCTTTTCGCTCCATGAAACGGGTTTTCGAATATAGTCAATCAGGCTGTTATTGTCAATTGTTCCAGGCTATTGGCAAGTCTCAGGATCGCCGGCAAGAGACAGCAGAACGCCTTCAAGCAGGCCGAAATCGCTGACCGTCAATTGCCGCTTTTCGAGTTTTCGCATCAGCGCCAGCACCATTCGCATGCCGGGAACGATCAGGTCCCCCCGCCCCTTTTCCATCCCCGGCAGATCCTCCCGCTGGTCGACATCAAGAACCTCGAGGGCCCTGCAGAGGGCCTGGATGGTTGGGAATGACAGACCATGGTTGTTGATTTGCCGCCAGTCGTAGCTCGTCATTTGTAAATCCAACGCGGCCAGGGTGGTCACGGTTCCCGCGGTCCCCACCAGGACCCATTTGCCTGCCTGGAACAGGTCCCCCAGATTGGCCTGGGCGATGTCTTCCAGCAGAGAGTCCAGTACCTGTTCAATGCAGGCGTTCTGGGCGAAAGAAGTCGGATAGTTTTCGCTGAGACCGACCACCCCAAGCTGGTAGCTTCGTTGAAACAGGATTTCGGATTCTCTGGTCAGAACGAATTCCGTGCTGCCGCCGCCGATATCGAAAATCAGCGACGATTCCGGCCTGGGGCTCAGCCCGGCCAGGACCCCGAGAGTGCAAAGGCGTGCTTCTTCGCAGCCGTCGATAATTTCAACGTCAAGCCCCACCTGATCGCGGATTCGCCTGACAAACTCCGAGCCATTGACCGCCTGCCGCAAGGCCTGGGTTCCTACCGCCCGCACCCGTTTCGCACCCGAGCCGGCAATGACCGAAGAAAATTCCGTCAACGCAAAAAGGGTCCGCTCCATGGCATCCGGAGCCAGACCCTTTTCTTTTGAAAATTGACCGCCAAGGCGGGTTATCCGGCGATGGTGGGACAGGGGCAACGGGCATCCGTCCCGAACCTCCCCCAATAGCATGCGGACCGTGTTGGTACCGACATCGATGGCCGCCAGCACTTACTTTTCCCCGACAACCGCCTGAGCCACGTTGAAGGTATGGTCGCCGATCTTTTCAAAGTTATGGAGCATATCGATAAAAACCAGACCGGGCAGCACCGCACATTCACCCGTGTTGAGGCGGGCGATATGGTTGTTGCGCGAGGCTTCTTCCAGATCGTCGACCATATCCTCCATGTGTCGGGCTTTTTCCAGGATCGTCTTGTCGCCACGCTCCATGGCCTGCACCACAAACCCAAGGAATTCTTGAACCTTCAGGCCGATCTCTTCGATTTCGGTCATGCCGATTTCCGAATAGGAGATTTTTTGGTTCTTTTTTCGCTGCCCCAGCCGCCACAGGTTCTCGCAGTGGTCGCCAACGCGCTCGAGGTCGTTGACCATGTGCATCATTGAAGCAATATTCTTCGACGTTTCCTGGGCGATGGACTTTTGCGAAAGGGCAACGAGGAAGTCGGTGATCTCTTTTTGTAGCAAGTCAACCAATTCTTCCTTTTTCTCCAGAACCGGAATCCGTTTCTCGTCCTGATCCTTCAGGTACAAAACGGTTTCCTCCACCATCTCCATGGAGATTTGCGCCATTCGCTTGGTTTCGGCACGGGCCTGGCCAAGGGCAATGGGCGGGGTATTGAGAACCCGGTTGTCGATAAACTTGAGGTGAAACTCCATCTCCTCTTCCCTGCCTCGGATTAGCAAGGTGGTCAGCTTGGCCAGAACCCCGACCAGGGGAAGGAAGATGATGACGTTGAGGATATTGAACAGGGTGTGGGTATTGGCGATGTGCCGGGCAATGTAGGGTTTGTCGCCAATAGCCACGCCAAGGCTCTGCGACTGCTGGGCGGTCTGCACGACGAAATCGGCCGCACCTGGGGTGAGCTTCTCGATAAAGCTCGTGAAAATTGGAAACAACACCAGCATGTAGGCCACGCCCAGAAAGTTGAACAGGAAGTGGGCAAAGGCGGTACGGCGGGCGGCCAGATTGGTGCCGATGGCGGCCAGATTGGCGGTGATGGTCGTCCCGATATTTTCGCCCAGGATCAATGCCACACTCGCCTCGAAACTCAGCAGGCCGCTGCTGGCCAGGGCCAGGGTAATGCCGATGGTAGCGCTGCTGCTCTGCACGATGATGGTCAGCAGGGCGCCGATGGCGACGCCGAGCAGATGGTGGTCACCGACAATGGTGAACAACTGGCGGAATTCTTCGCTGGTTTTCACCGGATCGAAGGCATGCTTCATGGTGGAAAGCCCGAAGAAAAGAATCCCGAAGCCGAGAATGATCTCGCCTACGTAGTTCCATTTGATGTTGCGGGAGAAAAGCTTGAGGCCGGCACCGATGCCGATGGCGGGAAGCGCGTACTTAGTGATTTTGAAAGCGATCAATTGGGCGGTTACGGTGGTACCGATGTTGGCGCCGAGGATAACCCCGATGGATTGTACCAGCGACATCAGGCCGGCGTTTACGAATCCGACCACCATGACCGTGGTGGCACTGGACGACTGGATGATCGCCGTTACCGCAAGCCCGACGAAAGTACCGACGATCCGGTTGGCGGTCAGGGCAGCCAGAATCTTGCGCATTCGGTCGCCGGCAACCTTCTGCAGGCCTTCGGACATGATTTTCATGCCGAAAAGGAAAAGGCCCAACCCACCGACCAGGCCAAAAATCAGCTTTTGATTAAAAAGAATGTCAAACATGGGATTCCCCCGTCTTTTCCAAGGCTTGTCGACGCCTCGCAGTATTCGGATCAGGTGTCCGAAGAAAACGGGGTGACTATAACCGAAGGGGCCCTATTTTTCAATTGAAAAGGGAAAGACGAAGTCCGCAGGTCCGGCAGGATCGGTTCCAGGCAGGTAGATACGCAATTCGACAGATGTTTTTGTGGCCAGATCGATGATGAAATACACCAGGCCGGAGACCTTGGCATCGGGAATTATGGCATCGGCAGATAGAGCCTCCGTATAGATGTCCTGGGGATAGTTTTCGGCGTAATACGGAAGAGCGCTGTCAAAGGTATTGAAAAAGGCCGATTTCTCGCGGTCCTCGAGGTAATAATAACCGACATAAGGATAGGGAATGAGATAGGACGAGTCCCGGTTGATGATCTGCTGAATTTCTGCGGGAGGGACCGGACGATACTGGCGTGCCTCCTCATCCAGAAGGACAAAGGACGACAGGGGCAGGGTAAACGGTTCAGCGGTCGCGTTTTCGACGACAACATGAAACGAGGTGACGTTGTTGGCCATCCGGTAGGGAGCGACTTCAAGGTCCTGCACCCTGGCGGAAACAGTGATTCCGCCTTTTTCTGCCGAAATCGAATTATCGTCCAGGTTGAGTACCGCCGAGCCAACCGGATGCGGAACTATGGTCATTCCGCATCCGCTCATGAGCAGTGCGCATACCAGAAGCATGACCTGCAAGTGTTTCATCAGCCCCCTCCCCTATCTCGATAAAAGAATTGGTCAGTCGTTTTTCCCCAGCGACCAAAGCAGCATTTCGCGATACTCCTCGTTGTTTTCTCTGACCCGCTTACTGAAGACCCGGATGATGTTACGCATCAGCTTCAGGCCGAGCCTGGGGTTGGTTTCGCAGAGGTTTTCAAAGTCGACCTTTTTGATGCTCAACAGCAGAGCCGTTTCGGCAACCCTGGCAGTCGCCGAACGGGGTGCGCCGTCAAGGATGGCCATTTCGCCGAAAACATCCTCGGGCCCCAGGACAACCAGAATCCTTTCTTCACCCTCGGCAAGCATCTTGGAGATTTTCACCGCCCCCTGCTTGACCAGGTAAAGCGATTCCCCCGGCATGTTTTCCACAAAAACGGTCACTCCCTCGTCCATCCGCTTCTCGGAAAAGAGCCCGGCAAGGACGCCGATTTCATCCTCGGTCATTTCCTTGAACAGAAAGCTCCCCAGCAGATCGTCCAGTTGCACTGTTTTCATTCGCCCTACCAGTTAAGAATCGTGTTATCTACAGGAACCTCTTCAAGTTCCCAAATATTATCATACAGGGCAACTTCCGCACGTCTCCTCTGCTCGTTGGAAAGTCCTCGGGCGGTTTTATCCACCAGGCCGATCAGGAAAAATTCCATCTTGAATTCGTGCCTGGTGCGCAGGTAATCCTCCACGGCCTTGGCACGCATCACAGAGACCGGCAGGTTGAGGCGGTCTACTCCCTCCGGGCTGGCAAATCCTTCGATCCGCACCAGAACCCTTTGCGGATCGACCTGGACCAGTTCATCCGCAATCCGATCGAGACTGGCCCTGGCCTGCGGGTCCAGAAAAGCCGACCCCACACCGAACTGAACAGACCCGAGAACCCGGCGGCTGGAAATAAGGCGATCCACATCGTTACCCCGAGTCTGACCTGCCATTGCCGGAAGAACCAAAGCAAACAACAGGCAGCAGAAAAGCGCCAGCCGTTTCATCATTTCCCTCCCTCCTTCGGCACCAGCACCAGCAATTCAAGGCGTCGATTATCCGCCCTCCCTTCCGGGGTCGCATTGTCGGCGATGGGGCTGTGTTCACCAAATCCACGGACGAAAATCCGCGCCGGATCGAACCCGTCTCGCGTCACCAGATGAGTGGCTGCGGATACGGCACGCTTTAACGAAAGTTTATCGTTGTAGCTATTCGGACCAATGCTGTCGGTATGGCCATCAATCCTGAGAATCAGCCACTTGCCTTCGCGGCGCAAATGATCGGCAATCAGGGACAGGGTTTTCCTGCCCTCTCCGGAAAGGCTCCACTGGTCGAAGCTGAAGGTCAGTTCCGGAAGCCGGAATTTCCGGTAGACCACGGCATGCAAGGGTTCATCGGTGGGAATGGCCTCGGCCGGTTTCGCACGGGGTTGTGCCACCGGAACCGATGGCGGGCTGGAAACCGTTTTCGATTCGGGCATGGAATCTGAAGGAACCACGGGCTCCACACCTCCGCCGATCGGAGCAACGGCCAGAGCGGCAGCTGCGGCAGACTGAGGAATGACCAGCCTTTCGGCGGGCATCACCACGACCTCTTCGGTGTTCGGCTCGACCGGAATTTCGAGTTTGGCCACGGGCGAAGTCTTAACCGTCGATCGGGGAATCAATGGTGTGAGGGTACGGATCTTAACCACCTTGACCGGTTCAGGGCCTTCGGTCTCCGCCTCTTCAGGAACCGGTTCAATAATCTTGGGGATCGATTTGGCATAGGTTCCAATCCCCTGGCTTCCCGAAAGCCCCAAAAGCAGCCGCCAGTCGGGACTGGCATCGGAGAGCCCGAAACCCAGACCGATATTGAAGGTAAGGTGGGGAGAGATGTAATACTGAAAGCCGGCGCTTGCCTCCAGCGGTCCATCCGCCCCATCGGTTCTCTCGGTCAGGCCTTCCAGTTCGGCAATCAGGCGCAGACGCATGGCGGGAAAGAATTCAAGCCCGCCGCCAAACACATATTGATCATCGAAGTCCACGCCATCGGCATCATCGGCCACAAGATACCCACTGTTGACATGGAAGCCGAATCGCCCCGGCTTGTAGCTGCCGATGACCCGTCCCAGGTAGTCGGTCAGACCGTCGAAATCCGGATCATCCGAAACCGTCCGTCGGGCCTGAACGTCCAGCGCAAACTTGAGAGGTGACGAGCGCTTGCCTAGCACCCGGAACTTGGTGCCGAGATTGGCAACCCCCCTCCCGCTGGCCAGCTCATCGTCATTGAACAACAGATTGGGGTAGGAACCGTAAACCTCCATGAAGGTTCCCAGACCAAGGGTTATGGCCGCAGGAACAATAGAGGCGCCGCTCTCCCCGGAAACGTTCCCCCAAAGCCCCAATGCGATATTCCCGGCGTTAAGGGTATCCGCCGTCGGTTGGGAAAGCAGCCCGGTATCGCCGAACTGGGTCGGGGTGAGCGCCTGCCCCGAATCAACCCAGACCAGGGGAAAAACCAGTATTGAGACCAGGGCCAACAGACTGCGTCTCATGTACATCCTTCCTTCCCGCCGGTCATTCGCTTCAGCGACCCCAAACCGGAATCGGGTCAAAATTTCCAATCCAGATCCTCGAAATTCCGTGTTTTCACCTACCGAACGGCCACGGTCACGCCCGGTCGGGCAGATAGTCCGGCGATGGTGACTGAATAAACAAATTTTGTGCCAAATGATGGCAGATCCCGTAAGGACTGTCAATTGCAGGGCATCTGCCGGTTTTCATAGCCGAAGAAAATTAGGCTGGATGTTTTGACTGGTGGTTGCTGATCAACCTGAAGGCAAGGGAAAAAACCGCCATCCGCGAGAATCGGGATTCGGTCGGAGAATCAATTGGCCAAGGGGCAAGAGGGGCGAAACCAGGAAGACTTCCGGAAATCGTCTTTTAATGATCAGGCTGGTTCGACAAAAAACCCGTTAAAACTTGGCGTTTTAACGGGTTTCAAGTGAAATACCGGGATAATTCGACGGCAGCGTCGTAATTCGAACAAGAGATGCCTGATGTCAACTATCCACCCTTTCCCGAAGCTCTTTCCCGACCTTGAAAAACGGAAGCTTCTTCGGTTTGACCTGAATGACTTCACCGGTTTTGGGATTGCGCCCCATGTAGGCCTTATAATGCTTGACGACAAAACTGCCGAAGCCCCGGATTTCTATTCGGCCACCTTTGGCCAGGGTATCGGCCATGCTGTCAAAGATCAGGTTGACGATTTCTTCTGATTTTTTGTAGGTCAGATCTTTTTTGTCAGCCAGAGCTTCCACAAGTTCCGATTTGTTCATGTTGCCTCCCGGTACGTTACCTTGCACGATCCAACTTGGGTCATCGCGGTAAATTCGAGGGTCTGTGACTCAGGTTCGGCCTTGTAGCGGATAGGCGAATCCTGGTCCTGATGAACATGAATGCGTATATTCTATATCCTATATGGATAACTATACTTGTCGAAAATAGACTGTCAACACAGGTTTTAAGAATTTTCAGGTACTTAACCGTGTTCCCGGGTAGGGTCAGGCCCTTTACCGTGGAGAATGGCGGATTTTCCGTCGTCGGCCCAGACTAACCCACACGCGCCTTCACCCCCCTGAATTCAGGGCCTGTTTTCCCTCTTCGACGAGCCCGGGATCCAGCCGGGGATCGGCAAGGGCCTTTTCGATCAAAGGCTTTCCTTCCTTGGTCCAGCCGCGCGCCAGATAGGCCTGCCCGATCCGCAGCAGCCAGCGGGGATTGTCCTGATCCTGACGCAGGGCCCCCTTGAAAGATTCCAGGGCCTTTTCCGGGTGCTTGCCATGCCGCAGCCAGAACTCACCTAGATACACGCTGACCCCGCCACCGCAGCCGCCGGACGAGAGCCGTCCAAGCAGCGCCTCCGCTTCATCCAAGCGTCCGAGCGTCTCTAGCAGAGAGGCGGTCAGCAAAACGGTTTGCGGATCGGGCCAACCCAGTTCAATGGCTTTGAGGCCATGTTCAATGCCGGCTTCAACCTGACCGGCGCGGCCTTTCAGCATAGCCAGGAACCCATGGCAGAAACCATCGGCGCGGCCATCTGTCAACCGCGAGAGAAGTCGCTTTTCAGCTTCTCCGAAACGCCCGTCGGCGATTTCAATAGAAACCAGGGCTTCATCGGCCAGGATCAGGCCCGGGTTGATCGCGAGGGCCTGCTCCAAATCCTGGCGCCCCTTCGCGCCCTGTCCCAGCCGGCCGCGCAGGGCCCCCAGTTCGAAATAAAACAGATCGTCCCTCTGCGCCGGGGGAACATTTTCAAACCGCTCCAGAGCTTCTTCTTCCCGGCCCTCATGAGCGAGCAGAAAAGCTTCCAGGAACTCCCCTGTGAGGCCGGTATAGCGCTGGCTCAATTCGTCCGGATACGAAGCAAGAATCAGTTCCAGCCGAGTCTGCGGATCCAACTCGCCCCCCTCCGCGGAATCAGCAACAGGTGGCGCCCCGGGCCCGGAGCCGCACCCGGCACCACATCCTCCGGCTGTTGCGACAGGGACTTTTGCAGACCTGGCCGGCTCCTGCCCCATTTGCTCCAGGGATTGGCCGGCCCTTTCCCGAAGCTCCTGGTCACGGGCATGTTCCGCGGCCAGCCCAAAGTGTTCTGCGGCCCGGGAATGGTCGCCGGCCCTCAGGCAGGCCTCCGCTTCACTGATGTTCAACTCGGCGAGGCCGTTACCGGCTGCCGCCAGCAGTTCATCCAGCTGCGTCACCACCTCCGGAGAAAGAGGCCCTCGATTGACCCTTTCCCCGCAAGTCAGGGCGTCTGCCCAGCGTTTCTGCTCCACGGCACGGCGCAAAGAAGTAAGCGGGTCGGCGGCCCCGAAGATTATTTTCAGAAAGTTCATGGGTATGATTTTCGGAAGGCTTCAGATTAAGAAGTCAGATAGTGGTAAAGGGCGACAACGTCCAGATCACCTTGGCATCGCCCTCGCCGATATTGTCCCAGCGATGGGGCAGGTGCGACTTGAAAGACAGGCTGTCGCCGGGATTGAGGATATGCACCTCGCCGGCGATGGAAACTCGCAGCCGCCCGTCCATAACGTAGATGAGTTCATCACCGGGGTGGTACATGTTCTGTTTTCCGCTGGTGCCCCCCCTGGGCACGGTGCAGAAAAAGGACATGAACTGGGGGTCGCGAAGGCCTGAAGTAAAGGACTCGGTGGTCATGTTCCGTTCGTCGTCGTACACCGTCTTGTCGCGCTTTCCCGGAGACGAAAAGACCACCTCGTGGGTGGTGCTGACCTCCTCGACGAAATAGTTGATGCTCTTTTGAAAAACCCCGGCCAGGCGCATGAGAATCTGGACCGAGGGGATGGTCAGCCCGCGCTCGATCCGCGATATCATGTTGGATGACACCTTGGAGCGTTCGGCCAGCTCCTGGATGGTCATATCGTTTTTCAGCCGTATCGCCTTGAGCTTTTTTCCGACAATTTTTTTGATCTTCATTCTATGTCTCCGACGATGATGTCCGGGGAATTCGTCCCGGAAAAACCATCCGCGCGAATCTCGTTTATTTCATCGGCACCCTGTCAGCGAACCGGACTATTGCGCTATATAGGGTGCAGGCGATACCACCCAGAGGACCAGCGTCTGACCTTCGTAAAGGTTTTTCCACCGGTGCGGCATTGACGCCTTGAAGGTCAGGGAGTCGCCTTCCTCGAGGAGGTAACGGTCCCCTTCGATAACGAATTCCATGCGACCTTTCAGAACCAGGGCGAACTCCTCGCCGACATGAACCATCCCCCCTTCACCGCTGCAGCAGTCCTGCTCCAGGGTGTCGTAAAAGACGGTAAACCCGGGATCCCGCAGCCCCTGGGTAAGGCTGGTGATCTGATGCTTGTCCTCGAAAAAGAAAATCGGCTCGCCCTCCCCTCTGCGGGTATGAACGATAGTGGTTCCTTTTTCCGCCTCCTCCACAAAGTAGTTGATGCTCATGCCGAAAGCATCCGCCAGCTTCATGAGAATTTCCACCGACGGAACGGTCAGCCCCCGTTCGATCCGGGAAATCATGTTGGACGACACCTTGGAACGCTCGGCGAGTTCCTGGATGGTCATGTCGTTTCTCAAACGAGTCGATTTGAGTTTTTTTCCGATCAGCTTTTTAACCATGGCCCCCTGCCTTTAATTGGAATAGAATGATGTTCTACCATCCTTTCGGGAGCCTGTCAATACGATATGAGATATTACGTCAACAAATGGTAATCGGCCTAATCCGCAGAATTGTCAACCACCACCACCGCAGAGGTTGACAATTCTTTTCGCTTTCATATAATCGGAGCTCCGACCAGCATTCTGTGTCACCCGAAAGGAGAATCTTCCATGCAATCAAAGGCCATCGACCTTGCATCCCGAATTTTGTCCGGCGAAACTCCCACCCTGGAGGATGCCATGACCATCCTCGGGGCACGAGGGGCGGATCTTAGTTATATTTTGGCCGGTGCCCATCGGATCCGGCAGGAAACTTTCGGCAACCGGGCGGAACTCTGTTCCATCATCAACGCCAAGTCAGGCCGTTGTCCCGAGAATTGCTCGTTCTGCGCCCAGTCATCCCACCACCGGGCCGGGGCTCCGGTCTATCCCCTAAAATCCAGGGAGGAAATACTCGCCGGAGCCCGCCGGGCCGAGGCCGAAGGAAACCATTGCTACGGCATCGTCACCAGCGGCACCCGAATCAGCGCCGGCGCCGAGCTTGACCGAATCCTCGAGGCCCTGCGTGAAATCCGCACCACCACCAGCATCGAGCCCTCGGCGTCGCTCGGCATCCTCGACCGTCCGACAGCAAGGGCGCTTGCCGAAGCCGGCTGCGTCACCTACCATCACAACCTGGAAACCGCCCGCTCCTTCTTTTCCGATATCTGTACCACCCATGATTACGAGGACGACGTGGAAACCGTGCGCATCGCCAAGGAGGCGGGCATGAAAGTCTGTTGCGGCGGGATCTTCGGCCTCGGCGAATCCCTTGAGCAGCGGGCCGAAATGGCCTTTACGATTCGCGAACTGAACGTCGACTCGGTTCCCCTCAACTTTCTCAACCCGGTGGCCGGAACCCCTCTCGAGGGTCAATCGGATCTGACCCCCATGGACTGCCTGAGGACCATCGCCCTGTTCCGCTACCTGCTGCCGACCAAACGGATCAGCGTTTGCGGCGGCCGCGAGCACAATCTGCGGGATTTCCAGTCGTGGATCTTCATGGCCGGGGCCAGCGGCACCATGGTCGGCAACTATCTGACCACCACCGGCCGCGACCGCGAGACCGATATGCAGATGTTCCGTGACGCCGAGGTACGCATCGATGGCTGCTGCTGAACCTCTGGCAAGGGGCGTATTCGTTACCGGGACCGACACCGGGGTCGGCAAGACCCTGGTCACCGCGGCTCTGGCCCTCTACCTGCGCCGCCAAGGCCTCGATGTCGGGGTGATGAAGCCGGTGGAAACCGGCATCGACAATCCGGCCGACCTCGGCCCGGACGCCGCCCTGCTGCAATGGGCCGCCGGCAGCGAGGATGAGCCGGAACTGGTTTCGCCCTATCGGTTGAAGGCGCCCCTGGCCCCTTCGACCGCGGCCGGTCTGGAGGGCGTCACCATCGACCTGGCCCGCCTCGTCGAAGCGGCGCGAACCCTGGGCCAGCGGCACCGGTTTCTGCTGATCGAAGGCGCCGGCGGGCTGATGGTTCCCCTCGCCGGCGGGCTGCTGATCGCCGACCTGGTGAAACAGACCGGTCTGCCGCTGCTGGTGGTCGCCCGCCCCAACCTGGGAACCATCAACCACACCCTGCTGACCACCTTTGCCGCCCAGGCCATGGATATCCCCACTGCCGGCTTCATCATCAACAACATGCCGGCCGATCCCGATCCGGCCTCGGCTTCGGCTCCCGAATCCCTGGTTACCCTGGCCTCGGCCGATCTGCTTGGGGTGCTCGGCAACACCCCGGGGGACGAACGGCAAAAAGTCGAGGCGCTGGCCGATGAAATCGCCGCCCTGCACAGCCTGCCCTGGCTATTGATGAAATTCGATCTGCGCGAACTGATCCCGGCGCAGGCCGGAGGTTGACCTTCGCTATCATATTCAACTTTACATTTGATGACTTACGGCAAACATCTCACCTTTCGCCTTAAGGTTTTACCCATGAACGAAGCCGAAATCATCCGCCTGGACCGCAAGCACATCTGGCACCCCTGTACCCAGGAAAAAGACCACGAGGCCCTCCCGCCGATCCCCATCGAACGGGGGGACGGGGTTTACCTGTACGCCGTCGACGGCAACCGCTACATCGACGGGGTCTCCTCCTGGTGGGTCAATCTGCTGGGGCACAGCCATCCGCGTCTCAACCAGGCGCTCAACGACCAGGCATCAAAGGTCGCCCACCACATTTTCGCCGGTTTTACCCACCAACCGGCCGTGGAGCTGGCCGCCCGACTCAGCGAACTGGCGCCCGGGGAGCTTTCCAAGGTGTTTTTCACCGACAACGGCTCATCGGCCGTTGAGGCCGCCCTGAAGATGAGCTTCCAGTACTGGCAACAGAGCGGCAGACCGGCAAAGACCCGCTTCGTCTCCATTACCGAAGCCTATCACGGCGAAACCGTCGGCGCTCTGTCGGTGGGAGGTTGCGACCTCTACCGGGATATCTACCGGCCGATCCTGCTCGAGGAATTCCAGGTTCAGGGCCCGGACTGCTTCCGCTGTCCCTACGGCCTCTGCAGAGACTCCTGCCAGGCCGAGTGCTTCGAGCCTATGGAACAACTGGTGACCCGCGAACAGGAACGGATCGCCGGGGTGATTATCGAACCCCTGGTTCAGGGCGCCGCCGGGATGCGCATCTATCCGCCCGCCTACCTGAAAAAACTGCGCGAGCTCTGCGACCGCTGCCAGGTTCATTATATTGCCGACGAAATCGCCGTCGGCTTCGGCCGCACCGGTAAAATGTTCGCCAACCAGCATGCCGGGGTCGCGCCCGATCTCATGTGCCTTTCCAAGGGGATTACCGGCGGCTACATGCCCCTGGCCGTGGTTATGACCACCAGCTCCATCTACGATGCCTTTTACGACGACTACCAAACCATGAAGACCTTCTTCCACTCCCATTCTTATTCGGGCAATCCGCTGGGATGCGCCCTGGCGGTGGAAGTGCTCAAGGTCCTGGAGGAGGAACGCATCCTGGAGACCCTGCCTGAAAAGATGGCCGTTTTCGAAGAGTACCGTGAACGTTTCGAGGCCCTGCCCCATGTCGGCGAATTCCGTCGCTGCGGCATGATCGCCGCGGTCGAAATGGTTCAGCAGCGCGAGGGCAAGGTTCCCTACCCCTGGCAGGAGCGGCGCGGGTTCCGGGCTTTCCAGAGGGCCCTGAAAAAAGGCGCTCTGCTGCGACCGCTGGGCAATGTACTGTATTTCATGCCGCCGTTGACCATCGCCGAAGAGCCGCTGCGGAAGTTGCTGGACATCGCCTGGCAGACCGTTGTCGAGGAAACCGGGGATTAACGCAAAAGGCAGCCCCGCAGGACTGCCCGTTCAGCTTCCCGGATTGTCGACAACGACTGCGCCCCCCACTTCCCCCTGCCCCGCGGGAGACGGGGCTTTTCAAGGGCATTTCTCGACGATCTGCGGTCTCACCATAGGATCCGTCAACGCCCTGAACCACACCTCCGCCATTTTTTCGTAGCCCAACTGATTGGGGTGCCACTGATCGGCCATGTCGTCCGGATAGGTCAGGGCACTTTCCATGTCGACCAGGATGATTCGGTCGCCCGCGGCGATCCTCTGCCGGGCCACGGCTTCGACATTGTCGTTGAAGGCGGTCGTCATGGCGCTGTACTGCTGCCGATTGATGATCCGGGCCAGGACAACTGTCGTCTCTTCGCTGAAGCGGTCGATTTCGTTGAGGATGTCATCGACGTCGGCGGGACTGGCATCCAGTCCGTTGGTCCCGATGTGCAGCAGAACGACATCGGCCGGGTAATTACCGAGCCAACTGAAAACGTTGTCGGCAACCTGGTCGTCTCGCCACCCGCCATGCCCCTCGTGGTCGGCATCGAAGGACGGAGCGGCCGATTGCCCCGACGCCAGGCCGCCGACAAAATCGACATGATAGCCCGCATCCCGCAAGGCCAGATACAGCGGCTGCCGGTAACCGGTGACATATTCTTCAGCAGGCGTGGTGGTGGCGGTCAAATAGCCGAAGGTGATGGAATCGCCCAGCGGCATCACCCTGGGATCGACGATAATCGATTCCACACCGGTTCCCGAGGCTCCCAGAGGGTCCTCCACGCGATAAGAAAACGAATCCCTCCCCCTTTGCGCCCAGCCGTAGGGAGCGTAATCAAAATCCCCGGTTTTCGGATCAAAGGAGGTAATCTGGCCATTTCGGGGCGGATCGAGCAGGCTGAAGGACAATCCTTCAGATCCGTCGTCGGAATCGTTGCCCCGTAGCCGGCCGCTCAGCACCACCTCTTGAGGGGTGTGCCAGCAGCCTGGCACGGCCGATGGCGGAACATTGATCCGGATGCTGACCTTGGCTGCGTTGGAGAGGGCGCCACGGTCATCCAGCACCTGATAGGTAAAGGAATCGGTGCCGTAAAAACCGGTCGCCGGCAGATAATCCACGGTCCCGTCGGAATATACCGTTGCCCGCCCCTGCTCCGGACCGCTCAGGATCTGCACCGATCCGGGATCAACGGCGCCGTCGGCATCGGTATCATTGCCAACCACATCGATCGTTACCGGCGAACCGTGATTGGTGACCCCGCTGTCGGGAACCGCCACCGGCAGGGCATTGAACGAAATGGTGACCAGGACCGGTTGCGACACCGCTCCTTCAGTGTCCTGCACCGTGTAGGTAAAGGTGTCCATGCCATTGAAGGAGCTGTCCGGGGTGTACAGGGCGCTGCCGTCGGCATGGATTACTGCTTCTCCGCTGCGGGGATAATCGACGATGGTCAGCGTGCCGGGGTCGAGTGCTCCGTCGGGATCGCTGTCGTTGGCCAGCAGATCGATCATGACCGGTGCCCCTCCATTGGACGCAACACTGTCTGCCACGGCGACCGGAGCGGCATTGACGCTGACAGCCACCCACCCCTCGCTGGAGCGGGCGCCAAGGTCGTCATCAATCGTATAGGCGAAGGTATCGTCCCCGAAATACTCGGCGGCAGGAAGGTATTCGATTTGGCCGGCGGCGGTGAGCATCGCCGCGCCATGGGCTGGAGCGTGGGTAATGCGAATCGACCCGGGATCGAGAACCCCATCGGCGTCGAAGTCATTGGCCGCCACATCGACCATAACCGCCTCGCCCTGATGGACCCTCAGAACATCGTCGTTGGCAACGGGCAGAGCGTTGACCCTGATGGTCACCTCGGCTTCATTCGACTCCGCCCCCAGGTTGTCCTTTATGATGTAGCCGAAATGATCTTCCCCGAAATATTCGGCAGAAGGGGCATATTCAACCTGGCCGTCCCTCGAGACCCTTACCGACCCGTAAGCAGACGGGGTGTGAATCGCCACTGATCCTGCGGCAATCGTTCCGTCCGGGTCATAATCATTGTCGGTCACGGCAATCGCGACTGCGCGGCCCTGATTGGTTGCGGCAAGGTCATCGAGGGCCACCGGCTCGCGATTGTCATCGCCATGCCCGCTGCCGTCGCTGCAGTTGATTAAAAGCATCGCCCCCAGAAACACCACCCAGACCCGGAAAACAGTCGCATAGCAAGACCACATACCCACCTCCCAGAACCGTGCCCCCCTCCATACGGGCTTCAAGCCACCCCACGCAGAAAAAATTGACCTGCATTAATTTTAGCATTCAATCGGGTGTCGGCATCTCTGTTTATTAAATTTATTTATCAACCTTGTCAGACGCCAGACCCGCAGGCTCAAGACGGAAGGGGACCTCGCACCGATTGGCCACACTCAGATGGAAGATGCTGGGAAATCGTAACGGAAAGGGGGGCAATCGAGATAGGGCTTCGGTTCATTCGAAGAGAGCAGTGATGCCGATCAGGCCGGCAAACATCCCCCCGGCCACGGCCAGGACCAACCAGTCGGTGCCGGCCAGCCTGCGTAGGGAGGGATGGCGGATCAGGCCGCAGGCCAGGAAAACCAGGGCCACCACCGGCAGCGCCGGGAGAAACAGCCCCGTTATCTGCGCCAGCGAAACCGCCAGGGCCAGGCCGGCGGCACCGGCCGGCAGATACCAGTTCCAGGATCGCCCGTCCAGCCGGGCGTAAAGACCATGGCCGGACAGGTTGTCGTTGATGCCGAACTTCAGAGCCGAGGCGGTCAGAAAAGCCACGGCGATCCAGTCCGCCACCCCGAAGGCGGGGGAAAGCTGCTCCAGGCCCGGCACCGGCACCTTGACCAGCAGAAAGTCCGCATAGGGTGGCGGCCCGGGTCTCGCCCCCCGGTAATAGGCTTCGATGCTGTGAGTCATGCTGCGCGTGGGTCCCCTGGCGACACTGAACAGATCGGCAAAAGCCATCACGGCGCAGACCGGCCACAATTCGGCAGGGCGCTTCAGCGGAGCAACCAGCCAGGTTCCAAGCAACATGGCGAAGATCATCAGGTTGGCCGAGCCCAGGGCGGATACCCAGGGGCCGGCGTATCCGACGGCCTGAACGTGCAGAAGCAATCCTCCGGCGATTACCAGATTAGCCGCCAGCAGCAGGGTTCGCAGGCCGGGCCTGGAATTCAGCCAGGGCCGCTGGTACCTGATAAAGATGGCGGTCAACCAGCCGGCCAGGAAAATATAGGCCAGGTTGGCGACAAAAATCGTCACCGAGCCAGGCTGCCATCCCTCAAAGGTACTGACCCACAGGGCCGATCCGCCGAGCCAGCAGACAGCTAAAGCGGCCAGGGCGAACAGGGACCCAAAGGCGTGATGCCTCGACCGATGGCAGCTTCCAGGGAGGCGATCCGGCGATCTCGACATATTCTAGACAGCTCCGGTCAAAACCATGACGGGGTTTAAATGGGCAGACATCCTTGTTGGAGGTCTGCAATTCCGGTTCCATCCGCTTTGCACCGCCGGCGAGCCTGTCCTTGAGGCCGGCAGCTTGACATTAACCGGTGAACAGGTTATCAAGAGGCTTTCAAGGCCCTTGCGAAAGGAATATGTCCATGTTTCAAGCTGCTACAGGCGATACCGTCAAAGTCCATTACACCGGCAAGCTCGCCGACGGCACCGTTTTCGACACCTCGCGGGACAAAGCCCCCCTCCATTTCATTCTTGGCAAAGAGGAGGTCATTCCCGGATTTGAATCCGCGGTCGTCGGGATGGTCCAGGGAGAGTCGAAAACCGTCACCGTCCCCGCCGATCAGGCCTACGGCCCCCACAAGCAGGAATTGGTGGAAAAGGTCGACCGGGAGATTCTCCCCGCCGACCTGAACCTGCAGGTAGGCGCCCAGCTCGAAGCAACCATGGAGGATGGCAGCCTGCTACGAGTCATGGTCAACGACCTGAGCGAGACCCAGGTCACCCTCGACGCCAACCACCCGCTGGCCGGCAGGGAACTGATCTTCGAAATCGAGATGGTGGAAGTCAACAAGAAGCCGGCCGCATGAGCCGTCTACCAAAAAGGCCGATCCGGACGGATCGGCCCCTTTCTTTTCAGACAGGGTAAAGCGCCAGCTTCAGTGGCAGCTGCCCCCGCCCTGCTTTTCAAAGTACTGCTGATGATATTCTTCGGCCCGCCAGAAGGTTGAAGCGGGAGTGATCTCGGTCACGATCTCGCCCCGGCGATTACCGGATTTCTGCTGCTGTTTCCGGGAAGACCGGGCAACCGATTCCTGCTCGGCATCATGATAGAAGATTGCCGAGCGGTACTGGGTTCCGATATCCGGGCCCTGCCGATTACGGGTGGTGGGGTCGTGAATTTCCCAGAAATACTCCACCAGCCTGCCGTAGGAGACCTTCTCGGGATCGAACTCGACTTCGACTGCTTCGGCATGACCGGTTCGCCCCGAACAGACATCCTGATAGTTCGGGGTTTGCGTGCTGCCGCCGGTGTAGCCCACAGCCGTGGCAACCACCCCGTTCACTCTCCTGAATGCCGCTTCAACGCCCCAAAAGCAACCGGCGGCGAAAGTGGCCTTCTGCGTGTTTGCGTTCATTTCGCCCTCCCCTGGATGGTTACGGGGCCTTTTTTTCAATTATACCGTAGAACAGGCCTCGCGAATCATCGATCCTTGCGCTTAGAGGGCCTCATGGCGGTCATTTGACAGCTTCGATTTCCTGTCCGCAATGGGTACAGACCGGTGCATCCAGATCGGTGATCTGTCGGCAATGGGGGCAATAACGTTTGCCGTAAAAATTCAGGTTTTTCTCCGCCGGTTTCATGGCGATGGCGTGAAAAATGGCAAAAACAAACAGCGTGGTTCCGTATAGCCACCAGAGCAGAAAGTTTCTCCCTTTGGCAGAGGCGATATAAGCGGGAAGCAGCCCGAGAAGGAGCGCAATAAAGACTATTTCCATAGGATAGGTTCTCCCGGTTTGGCTGTGGAATGAGGGGGCCCTGCTGAAATCGGCCCGTGGCCTATGATTGTTGGTCCTGCTCCTTCAGGGCGTATCGGAGCTCGCAGATTTCAAGCTTGGCCAGACACAGATCCAGAAATATGGCATGGGTCTGTTTGACGAGATTATCATGGTATTCTTGGAAAATCCTGTTGAAGTTCACCTCGATCTCCTGCACCTGTTCGGCATTCAGTCCCTCGGGCAGAGCCAGCCTCAGAACGACCTCCCGGTCCTCATAATATTTTTCTACCAAGGCCTTGATTTCGAACTTTAATTCCTCGAGAACCTCTGGTTTTTCATGGGTTAAGGTTTTTTCGATAATCTCCTCTATCTTCTTCAGGTTCCAGGTTTTTGTTCCAGGAAACTGGATCACCTTCCCTGCCATGGCTCACCTCGATAAGGTATTCGGTCACCCCCCTTTGTACTGACGCGAATCCGCAAAGGGACGAATCTCCAATTCACCTGCAGCCGCCGCCCTCAGGTCGAAAGGCCTGATACAGTCAGGGGAAAATCCGATATCAGGTGGAATCGCTATTCCAGCGACTCTAAGTATTCTTTCAACGCATGGGCGTTGTTTAACTGTAGTTCCTTTGAGCTGTAGATTAAGGTTACTTGCCCCTTTTTTACATACTGACGCAGCTCTGTGACTCCCTCAGGATTGCCATTCAGTTCTTTGATATATCTCTCTTTGAATTCTGGCCATTCCTCGGCGGTATGCTTATAGGAACGACGAAGCTCCGTGGAAGGAGAGATGGCCTTGGCCCAAACGTCGATTTTCGCCTTCTCTTTCGACAGCCCGCGTGGCCAGAGCCGATCCACCAGAATTCTGGTGCCATCAGACGCATCGGCCTTTTCATATGCACGTTTAATCTTGATTTTCATGTCAAGCATTTGCTCCCTACGGCTCAAGCGGTTATGTAACCGTTGCCTGGTACCGGCGCAATTTAACAGCGCCCCATTCGTGGAGGATGATGCTACGAGCAGACTCTGGTTTTCCGAATTCATTATAGCCCTAAACTTCTCTGCCGTCATGTCTCGGGTGATCAGGGCTCCAGAATGTCCCTCACCGCCCGGGTGAATTCGCCGAGACCGAAGGGCTTCAGAAGAATCGTATGAATGCCGAACTGACCCGGCCTGAGGTGTCTGATACGTTCGGCGTAGCCCGTGCACAGGATGATGGGCATTTCGGGGCGCTCGGCGTGGATGGCCTCGGCCAGCTTGTCCCCGGTGAGCTCCGGCATGGTCTGGTCGGTGACCACGAGATCGAAGGCGCCGGGGGCCCGCATGAAAAGCGCCAGAGCGGCCCGGCTGCTCGAGGTGCAGGCGACCTTGTAGCCGAGATTCTCAAGGCTTTCAGCGTTGATGGTGACGATATCTGCATCGTCGTCCACCAGCAGGATGCGCCCCTGGCCGGGGGCAGTCCCTTCCAGGTGTTCGGTCTCTGCGGTGCCGGCTTCCTCCGGTCCGGTGTGATCCACCAGCGGCAGCAGGACGGTGAAGGTGGTCCCTTCGCCGTGTTTTGAACGGACGCTGATCGCGCCGCCCTGCGCGCCGAAGGGGAAAAGGCCGCTGAGGCTGAGAAGGTCTACGACCTGCCCGACCTGGCCGCCATCATGGCCCACTGTGAAGACAAGGGGATGGCCTACTGGGAATACGTGGAGCACTGTGAAGGCCCCGGGATCGGGGACTATCTCGGTGAGGTCTGGCGGACGATGGGAAACGCCCTCGATCGGGGACTCGACGTCCAAGGGGCGCTGCCAGGCTCCATCGGCCTTTGGCGCCATGCCTGGAGCTACCACCGCCACCCGCGCCGTCGATCTCGCCCAGATGGCGATTCTCTCCGACGGCACCCATCGCATCAGCTTCGACGACGTGGTCGCGGTCATGACCCAGACCGGCCACGACCTGCCCAGCTTCTACCGCGAAACCTCCACCGGCAGTCTCGCCGCCGCCTATGCCGGCCGAAAGGCGCGAGTGGGCTGTGCCTGAGCAGGTGTTGATCATCCTGGCGGCCGCAACCGGCGCTCGCACCCGGCCGACGGCGCCGGTCCAAAGCAGATAGGCGGTGACCGTGGCAAAAACACCGTAATAAAGGATGCCGAGTACAGCCTCCGGCCCCGGAATCCCCTTCATCTGCACCGCCTCGATGACCGCGAGGGGGAGGAGAAGCAGCAGACTGCAGAAAATCAGTACGGCCGTGTCGGTCATACGGCGGTCTCATCCATCCGGTGCCGGTGGACGATCGCATTCACCAGGGAGCTGCTCGCCGAGGTCGAGGCTGCCGGCGCACGGTTTTTTCCGGTGGCCATGCACGCCATCCGCTCCGACCAGTACGCCGGGTTGTCCGCGTAATCGAGCGCACCATCGACAAGAAGGGACAGCTGTTGCTGGAGCCCGACATTTACTAACTATTCTCTGCGACCTCTGGGAGCGAACGGGCGGTGGGAAGGTTTGGACAAAAAAAAGCGCTGCTCACCCCCCAAGGGAAAATAAGCAGCGCTGCAAGTAAACGGTTTATTTCGTCTCTTTCAGATACCGATAGAAATCCGAATCGGTTGAAAGCACCAGGCGGCCGTTGTCCTGTATGGCTTTTTTGTACGACTCGAGGGTGCGGATGAAGGAGTAGAATTCCTTGTCCCGATTGTAGGCCTCGGCGTAAATGGCGGCGGCTTCGGCATCGGCGGCGCCGCGGATCTCCACGCTCTGCCGGTAGGCCTCCGAGGTGATCCCCTTGAGTTCCTTCTCCATCTGGCCGAGGATGTCGGCCTTCTCCCCTTCGCCCTCGGATCGGAATTCGGCGGCCACCTTTTTGCGTTCGTTGATCATCCGCTCGTAGACCCGTTGGCGCACTTGCTCGACGTAGTTGATCCGCTTGATCTGCACATCGATCAGCTCGATGCCGTACTCGGGAGTGCTGCCTTGCGCCTTTCCGAGGATGCTTGCCAGAATCTCCTCCCGGCCGAACAACTCATCCGCGGTGACCACGGTCCCTTCGACCTCGAAGCGCTCCTGAACTGCTTCAGTGGCCGTGTAGTCGGCCCCCCGGACCAGCTCGACCAGCAGGTGACCGGAAACCGCGTCTCGGACCACTGAATCGATAATATCGTCGAGGCGGCTGAGGGCGCCACGCTCGGTAGCCACGGTCTTGTAGAACAGCAGCGGGTCGGCAATACGCCAGCGAGCCGTGGTGTCGATCCAGATGAATCGCTTGTCGCTGGTGGGGATCTGGTTGGGATCGCCGTCCCATTTGAGGATGCGGCGTTCGAACCGGCGCACCTCCTGGATCAGCGGAATCTTGAAATGAAGACCGGCGTAGCGCACCTCGCCTACCGGCTTGCCGAACTGGGTCACGATCCCTTGTTCGCCTTCGTGAATGGTGAAAAGCCCGCCCTTGGCGATCAGCAGGGCCGCAACGATGGGAATGATCAGCAGCGCAATCCGGTTATTCATTGGGCACCTCCCTTTTTCTCGCCGCGCAGGGGCAGCAGCGGCAACAGTCCGCCCTCGATGGTGTCCATGACGTAGATTTCCTCCATGCGGGGCAATACCTCCTCGAGGGTTTCCAGGTAGAGCCGCCGCCGCAGCACCTCGGGCGCTTTCTGATACTCGCCGTGCAGGGCCATGAAGCGGTTGGCCTCGCCTCTGGCCTGGTTGATGCGTTCCAACGCGTAACCCTCGGCCTCCTGGATGGTGCGCTTGGCTTCGCCACGGGCCTTGGGCACCTCGCGATTGTACTGTTCGCGGGCTTGGAAGATCAGGCTCTCCTTCTGCTGCTCGGCCTCGTTGACCTCGTTATAGGCTGCCTTGACCGGGTCGGGAGGCGTCACATCCTGAAACTTGACGGTGACGATGCGCACGCCGACATCGTAACTGTTGAGCGTCGCCTGCAGATCCTGCTCGATGACGCCGGCCAACTGGGCCCTTTCGGTGGTGAGAACTTCGTTGACGTTGGAATTGCCGATCACCTTGCGGACGATCGCTTCGGAGATGTCGCGGATGGTTCCTTCGGCGTCCTTGATGCGGAAGACGAACTTGAAGGGATCGGCGATCTGATACTGGACGATCCACTCGACATCGCTGACGTTGAGGTCACCGGTCAGGGTCAGGGCTTCTTCCTCGAGCCCGCGTTTGGTAAAGGTGCTGCGGACTCCCGGTTCCACGGTGCGGAAACCGAACTCCTCCTTGAGCACTCGGCCGGTCTTGACCAGGTAAACCTGGTCAATGCCGAAAGGCAGTTTGAAATTCAGGCCCGGTTCGGCATAGTCATGAAACTGGCCGAACCGCAGTACCACGCCCGTCTCTTCGGTGTCGACTTCATAAAAGCTGCTGAACACCGCCCAGACAATAAGTGCCAGGACGATGAGCAGCGCCAGCCCTTTACCGGCCGGGAGCTTATCCTTAACCTTGTTTTTGATTTCGATGACCTTGCGCTCAAGCTCATCGCCGGATTGGTTCCAGTTCCAATCTTCCATGTGTCCCCCGGTTGTGTGTGAATGGGTTTGATAATCAGGTGTGATGGTTATCGCTGGGTAGTCAATAAAGAAATTAGAGGCGAATCCGGTTTCGACTGAACGAGAACAGCTGCTGCGCCGAGATCTGTCAATTCGTCCGGACCATCCACAAAATACCCGATATTTTAAGCTTTGTCGACCCTAAGAACCTGGTAGCCCTTTCCCACGAGCTTCGGGCCGGTCGGAAAATCTCGTTGTCGAAATTGTGCCCTCTCTCCCCCATTTTCAGATATACAACCCTATTGATACCCCGGCCCCGTAACGTCCTGGGGGGTAAAAAAATCAGGGGCCAGCAGAAAAAATCGGCAGGCCCCTGATCTTACAAATCCGTAGTGGCCAGTCTATTGTCCGCGGAAAGTGCCCGGACGCTTTTCTATAAATGCGTTGAGGGCTTCAATGTGATCGTCCGTCTGGTGGCACATCCCCTGAAAGGTGGCGCACAAATCGAGAAAATCCGGCAACTCCTGACGTTGGGCCATCTTCATGAGCCGTTTGGTCAGGCGGACCGAAACCGGCGGCTGGACGGCGATCTGCTTCGCAAGGTCCATGGCTTTGGGAAGCAGCGCCTCGGGTTCGACCACGTCAAGAAACACCCCCAGATCCTTGGCTTCCTCAGCTTTGACCAGGCGTCCGGTGAAAATGAGTTCGGCCGCTTTCTGATAGCCGATCAGCCGCTGCAGAAACCAGACGCCGCCGTCCCCGGAAACGATACCGAGATTGATGAAGGTCTGGCCGAGCAGGGCCTTGCTGGATCCGATGCGCAGGTCGCACATGCAGGCCACATCCATACCGGCGCCGATCGCCGGACCATTGACTGCGGCGATCAGGGGAATTTCAGCTTTGTGCAAAGCCAGGGGGATCTGCTGGATGCCGCGCCGGTACTGGTCCTGGATTTCCAGGACCGAGCCGCTGAAGATTCCCTTTCGCTCCTGCATCTCCTTGACGTTTCCGCCAGCCGAAAAGGCCGAACCTTCACCGGTGATAACCAGCACGGATACCTCATCGGTCCGGTTGGCCCAGTTGACGGTATTGAGTATATCATCAATCAGGGCGGTGCCGGTCAGGGCATTGCGGACATCGTCACGCCTGAAGGTCAGGACCGCGATGCGGTCGCTCGTTTCCAGGGAGCAATCGACAAGCTGAGGTATAGACACGGCAATTATTTCTCCTTTATCGAGCAAGGCAAATCGATCAAACAGAAACAGCCAGCAGCACGGGACCAGCCAGAGAAGCCGGCCTGACGGGATAGCCCGGGAAGGCCTCTCCGTCTCCGGCGCCAGGTCCTCTGTATGCGTAAAGCTTATCAGAAAAAGAATGAATTGGCGCGGCGACGGGCCCCAGCGCAGCACCATGGCGCCTGAAAGGGAGGACCGGAGGGCGGTCAGAGCGAATCTTCGGGGCAGCTGGAATGGAAAGAATGTCGCCCCCCGGCACGGGCGCGGGACGGCTCGGGGGGCTCCTAGACCGCCTTCGGTACCGATTGCCGTGATGATTCCCCAATCACTCCGGAGGCCAGAAGTTCGGCGCATTCTTCTTCGTTCAGACCGAGCATCCCGCCAAGAATCTCGGCGTTGTCTTCCCCGAGCCTGGGTGGCACCCGCTCGTAAACGATGGGAGTGGCCGAAAATTTCATGGGGCTCCCCACCAACGGCACCTTTCCGGCCACCGGATGGTCGAGATCGATGCGCATCTGCCGAGCCTGGACCTGCGGATCGCCAAAAACATCATGCAGGTTGTTGATCGGGCCGCAGGGGACCTTCGCGTCATCCAGGGTCTGGACCCACTCGCTGCAGGTCTTCTGCTTCATGATTTGTTGCAATAGGGGCAACAACTGGTCCCGGTTTCGGACCCTTCCGGCATTGCTCACGAATCGCTGATCCTCAGCCAGCTCGGGACGACCGGCAACAGCACAGAATTTGCGAAACTGCTCGTCATTACCAACAGCCAGGATGATGTGACCGTCGGCGGTGGCGCAGGCCTGATAAGGGACGATATTGGGGTGAGCGTTGCCGAGTCGTCCGGGCGAATTGCCGCTGACCAGATAGTTCATGGCCTGGTTGGCCAGGGTCGCGACCTGGACATCCAACAAAGCCAGGTCGATGTGCTGCCCCTCGCCGGTACGTTCTTGATGAGCCAGAGCCGCCAGCACGGCGGTGGAGGCATACATGCCGGTGAAAATATCGACGATCGCCACCCCGACCTTCATCGGTTCACCGCCGGGTGCTGCGTCAGGTGCGCCGGTGACGCTCATCAGCCCGCCCATGGCCTGGATCAGAAAATCGTAGCCGGCCCGATTCCGGTAGGGTCCAGTCTGTCCGAAGCCGGTAATCGAACAATAGATAAGCCCGGGATTGACCTTTTTCAGGGAATCGTAGTCGAGCCCGTACTTTGCCAACCCGCCGACCTTGAAATTCTCCAGCACGATATGACATTCGGCGGCCAGACGACAGACCAACGCTCGTCCTTCCGGCTTGGTAAAATCAATGGTCACCGACTTCTTGCCGCGGTTGGCGGCAAGATAGTAGGCGGCATCAGGGGTTGGATTCCCTTCGCTGTCGACCAGAAACGGAGGGCCCCAGCCTCGGGTGTCGTCTCCGGTTCCAGGGCGCTCGACCTTGATGACCTCGGCCCCGAGATCGGCCAGAGTCTGCCCCGCCCAAGGGCCGGCCAAAACCCTGCTGAGATCCAAAACCCGAATGTGACTGAGTGGCCCTGCCATAGTGAAGCTCCTCCACGCCCCTGGCCTTTCGGCCAGCGACAACAAATTACTGAAGTCTCTCAGCCAGCGCCGGTGCGAATTGCAGAACATCAGCCACGACCAGAACATCGGCAATTTCGCCGATGGGCGCATCCTTGTCCTTGTTGATGGCAACGACAAAGTCGGATTTTTTCATTCCGGCCAAATGCTGGATAGCCCCGGAAATACCGCAGGCCACATACAGCTTCGGTGCAACCACCTGCCCGGTGGTCCCAACCTGGCGCTCATGGCCGACCCAGCCGGAATCCACAACCGGGCGACTCGCACCAAGCTCTCCTCCCAGCACCTTGGCCAGTTGGGCGATTATCTCGACATTGTCCTTTTTACCGATACCACGGCCGGCACTGACGATTATTTCGGCCTTACCCAGATCCACGCCTCCTTTCTCGGCTGTTTCGTAGCCTTCAAAAACCACCCGGCCAGCCGCCTGGTCAAGGGACAGGGTTTCCACCGCGGGCACTCCGCACCGTTCGTCGCCGGGAGTAAACGCTCCGGCCTGGAGAGTGACCACGGATACTGAACTCTTGGAGCTCACATTACGCCGCAGCTTGGCGTTGCAGACCGGAACCACAAACCTGCCATCGACGACGTCGACCACTTCGGAAACCTGAGCAGCCTTGAGCGCAAAAGCGACCCGGGGCGCCAGGTCCCAGCCGTAGGATGAATGGACAAAGGCTATGGTATCGGGTTTTTCCTGCTCGACAACGGAAAGCAGCAGCTGCTTATGGACATCGGGGTTGAACTCTCCGTACCTGGCCGCATCGGCCAGGTAAACCTTTGCATTCACCTTAGGGACCTGGCCTTCGCTGCCGACCACGAACAGAACCGGCTCGGCCCCGAGCTTCTGGGCAAAAGCGATCAGTTCGTAGGTGGATGCTTCCAGTTTTCCGTCTCTGTATTCAGCAACCAGCAGTGCCTTCATGACGATCTCCTTCAAGATTTAAGAATGTTATTTATTCCGTCCCCCCGGGTTATCAGTTCTGCTATCAGATTACCCCGGTCTTTTCTTTGAGGAGCTTGATCAGCTGATCTGCAAGGTCGCCGACCTCCCCTTCCAGAACCAGCCCTCCGGATTTCTTTTCGGGGACATAGATCTTTTCGGTGGCAAGCAGATTTTCAGAGGCCTCCAATTCCGAGGCGTCCACGGTCAACAGTTCTTTTTTCTTGGCCTTCATGATATTGGGCAGGGTCGGATAGCGCGGGGTGTTCAACCCGAGCTGGCAGGTCACCAGGGCCGGAACCTGCACCTTGACGACCCCTTTAAGCCCCCCTTCGAGCTCACGCCTGGCGGTGATGGTCCCCGCCTCAAAGGCAAAGTCGACGACGGTGCTCACCGAAGGCAAGCCGAGCATTTCGGCCAACAGTACCCCGACCTGGGCCGAACCCCGATCCTGGGACTGCATGCCGGTGAAAACCACATCGAATCCCTTGTCCTTTGCCAAAGAATGGATCAGAGAGGCTATTTCCATGGGGTCCTTGAGGTAATAGTCGTCATCCTTGATCTGCACGCCGCGATCGCAACCCATGGCCAGCGCCTTTTTAAGCGACTCCTTGACTCGATCCGGGCCTATGGAAAGCACGGTGACGTCGGCATCCCCGACCTGTTCCTTGAGCTGCACGGCCTGCTCGACGGCGTACTCGTCGTACTCGTTCATCCGCCAGGCGAGGTCGCTGTCCTTATACCAGATGCCGGCTTCGTTAATGATAAACTTCGACTCCATGTCGGGAACCTGCTTGATACAAACAAGAATTTTCATCGATGTTCCTCCTTGTAAGTAGGGGCACGGCGCGCCGGGCCCCTACGTAATTTCCAACCGTTCAGCCAGAATTTCAGCAATATCCTTCGGCGCCAGTCGTTCCTCGAGTTTCGCCCCCTTCACCCCGTCCTCGAACATGGTCAGGCAGAAGGGGCAATTGGACACCAGCATGGGGGCCTTGGTCTCGGCAGCCATCCTGGCCCGGGATTCGCTGATCCGGCTGCCCAGCTTCTCCTCGGCGAGAATGCGCCCGCCTCCGGCGCCACAGCAGAAGCTCTCCAGGCCGCTGCGGTCCATTTCGGCGATGCGCCCACCGGCTGCCTGCAACAACGCTCGGGGCTGTTCGAAGATGTCGTTGTAGCGCCCGAGGTAGCAGGAGTCGTGGTAGGTGCAGTCGAAGATCTCGGTCTCGGCCTTGAACCGCAACCGCCCTCCTTTTACCAGCCGTTCGAGGAAAACCGTATAGTGCTCAACCGGGATATCGAAGCCGAGATCACGATAGTCTTTGCTCAAGGTGTTGAAACAGTGCGGACAGGTGGTCACGACCTGCTTCACTCCGTATCCCTTGATGGCTTCGATATTCTCTGCGGCCAGCATCTGGTAGAGATATTCGTTGCCGAGCTTGCGCACCGGCTCGCCGCAGCACTTCTCCTCCTTGCCGAGGATCCCCACCTTGAGGCCGGCGGCCTGGCAGATATGCACAAAACTTTTGGCAACCCGAATGTTGCGCCGGTCAAAGGAGGCGTAACACCCAACGAAGTAAAGGATATCGACCTCGGGGTCGTCCTCCAGGGTCTTGATCCCCAGTTCTTGTGCCCAGTCGCCCCGAGCGGCATAGGCCATCCCCAGCGGGTTGCCGTTGACCTCGGTGTTGTCGACGGCAACCATCACCTCCTCGCCGGGAAACTCCCCTTCCATCAGCACGAGGTTGCGACGCATCTCGAGGATCTTGCCGGGGTGCTCGATGGCAGCCGGGCAGATTTCCTGGCAGGCCCGGCAGGTGGTGCAGGACCAGAGAGCATCCTTGCCGACCGTCTCGATGAGACCGGCCTCGGGCGTGGCAGAGGCAACCTCCCCGACCTGATTGACCAGCTTCATGGGCGAAAGGGGTTTGTCGGTGTGATGCGCCGGGCAGCGGTCCTGACAGCGCTTACAGAGGGTGCAGGCGTCGGCGTCGAACAGGTCCTTCCAGGTCAGGTCGGAAACCTTGGCGGCACCGAAGTTCTCTGCCTCCTCATCCTCCATGTTCAGGGTGACGAGGTTGCCCTTGGGACCACGGTCGGCGAAAAGGTAGTTGGCCGAGGTGGTGAAAACATGACGAAACTTGGTGAAGGGGATGGCGCCGATAAGGCCGAGCACCAGCGCAAAGTGCAGCCACCACATGGCCTGATGCAATCCACGCAGGGCGCCATCGTCCATTTCACCGAAGGCCTTGGCCACGGCCAGACCAACCGGGGACCAGGCGGCCAGAGGGGTGCCCAGCTCGGTGACCGCCATGCGCGCCCCTTCGACCACAAAGCCGGTAACCAGGATGGCGAACAGCAGACCGTGCATGAGAGCATCGTCCCTTTTGGTCTCCAGCCCGTCGGGACGCAGCAGGTACCGGCGCACGAACAGGCCGAGCATCGTCACCAGCGCCACCAGGCCGGCGAGGTCGAGAACCAGGGAGAAGAGCTTGTAGAATCCCCCGGTAAGAAATTTGAACCCGAACAGAGGATCGGTGAAATCAGCCTGGAGAAAAACCAGGGTCGTGCCGATGGTCAGCAGCAAAAACCCCCAGAAGAACAGGCCATGAGCGACGCCCGGCCCTTTGACCCGCAGCACCTTGGCCTGAAGGATGATCTGAGCAAGACCGTCCTTGATGCGGGCAGCGAGGTCGTCGGTACGATCAAGGGCCTTGCCCTGTTTGTAGATCTTCACCCGCTGCAGAAAGCCATAGACCAGAACCCCCATGGCCAGAAACACCAGCAGGTACATGGGGATCATGACTCCATGGCCGACGTTCCAATAGATTTCTCTTGTGAATTCCATACGTACCTCTCACCCCTTCGACTCGGTCCAGGTATTCCCCGTTCAGGGGATTACCCCCCCCCCGCCGGTGGCGGCTACCTACTCAATAAGTGTGAAACCCCTGGCCGGACTTTCGGCCGAGGCGCCCCGCCTCCACCATCTTGACCAACAGCGGGCAGGGACGATATTTGGGATCCTTGAAGCCGTCGTAGAGCACCTCCATGATCGCCAGGCAGGTGTCGAGGCCGATGAAGTCGGCCAGGGTCAGCGGGCCCATGGGCTGGTTGGTGCCGAGCTTCATCCCCTTGTCGATATCCGCGGCGCTGGCCACCCCTTCATACAGGGCGAAGGCCGCCTCGTTGATCATCGGGATGAGTATCCGGTTGACGATGAAACCGGGGTAGTCGGCCGAAACCGCCATCTCCTTGCCGAGCTTGGCGACCAGAGCGGCGATGGCGCTGAACGTCTCGTCGCTGGTGGCGATACCGCGGATCACCTCGACCAGCTTCATCACCGGCACCGGGTTCATGAAGTGCATGCCGATGACCTGCGCGGGGCGCCGGGTGACCGCGGCGATGCGGGTAATGGGGATGGAGGAGGTGTTGGAGGCGAGGATCGCCTCGGGTTTGACGATTTCGTCGAGTTGTTTGAAGATGTCGAGCTTGAGCGCCTCGCGCTCGGTCACCGCCTCGATGGCCAGCTCGCAGCCGGCCAGATCGTTCATGGCCAGGGTGGGGTTGATCCGCCCCAGGATGGCGGGGATGGCTGAAGCGTCGAGCTGCCCCTTGGCGGCCTGGCGCTCGAGGTTTTTGCCGATGCCGGCCAGGGCCTTTTCAAGCTGGACCTCGGCAATATCGAAGAGTACGACCTGATGGTTCTGCTGGGCGAGGACGTGGGCGATGCCGCTGCCCATCTGTCCGGCGCCGAGTACGCCGACGTGCTGTATCATGGTTGCCTCCT
>NPID01001934.1_pt1 | contig 42068 bp, 38 predicted proteins | sample 8637491 | NCBI WGS metagenome assembly NPID01 (sample SAMN07420843, study PRJNA396082) | bioreactor metagenome | isolation source: sample BA6 brine-fed electro-methanogenic bioreactor BA | place: Japan: Kochi | collected 2016-06-14 | reverse complement strand
GGGCTAAAGCCCGTACTTCAATCCGCAGGTTAAAGGCTGCGTTGCGTACATAAATGAAATGGCCTGCGGATCGATCGAAAACATGTACGTTAAATCTTTTAGAAACACCAAAAAGACAAAGCCCTGAACACGGGCTAAAGCCCGTGTGTCGAGCCTCTGGTCCATAAAACACGAATACAGGCACTTACTTATCCCCGCGGGTCGATGCTAAAACACGATGCGTCAAAAGCCCACCCGCGAAGCCCCACGCCATGTTCAGCGTCACCGACATCAGGACCGTTACTATAACCGTGGCTATCCGGCTATCCCGGGGAACGTCTTTTGCGAATTTCAGAAGCTCCAGGCCCACGGCGAGCATCATCGCGCCCAGTATGCCGCCCGGAAAGGCCGCAAAGACCGACGCTATGGACGCGGCGAAAAAGACCCCAAGAACGATCTCTAAGGTCCCCTCGATGATATTTGCGCCGCCCGTTCGCGCTCCGAAATAATACTGCCCCGCCAGCCCTCCCGCACCGTGACACATGGGCATGCCACCAAAGAAGGAAACAGCCAGGTTCATTACACCCATATTGACCGCAAGCTGGCGTTCCGTAACCACCCTTCCCGGCCAGTAGGAGGCGATTAGAGCACTTGTCGCTATTACCGCGTTAGTAGCCGTTAGAGGAATCTGCGCAAGTCCGCCGCGAACGAAAGAATTCCAGACATCGGGAGGATTTGGTAAGTAAAACGAGGGGAGACGGAATCCTGGCGAGGCAAATATGCTTCCGCCCGCAGAGACCGCCGCCATGGCGATACCGGCTGCCACCAGAACTACCGATGCAGGAGCGTAGCGGCTTTTCCTGAGAAGGAAAGCAACGGCTAGACTGGCAAGAAGAAGCAGCCACTCTCCGCCGGCGAGATTAAACGCCTCCTTCGCCAGAAGCAAACCGAGGGATATCTGTATCCCCCTTATGACCTCCCTTGGCGTAACCTCGGCGACCTTGTCCATGATCCCCGTCAGGCCGAAAAACAGCCATACAACGCCCATAGCAAAAGCCGATGCGTATACCATGCCTGGACTCCAGGCCTGGGCGATGGCCACAACAGCTAGTACTTTCATCGGCTCCACAGGCATGGGAAGCCTGTAAACGATCCCCAGTACTATATTCGAAAGGCCCATCATTACCAGAAGCCCGGCCGGATCCACTCCGCAAACCGCAATGTAGCCCACGGCCAAAGGCAGCAGTGTGCCCAGGTCTCCGAGGGAGCCTCCCAGTTCCCGAAGGTTGAATTCGAATACCCCCGACTTCACCAGTTGTGCTCCGTCTCAAGGATACAAGTCGGTACTCACGTACTTAAGTCCCGAGTCGCAAACCAAAAAGGCGAGGATATTTCCCTTTTCCTTGCCCCTTAAAAGCCTTGCGGCCGCGAAAACATGGGCCCCTGTGGAAAACCCTCCGAATATTCCCTCGTGCAATGCAAGCGCCCTGGCCCCTTCCATGGCCTCCTCATCCGTTACCGTCAGATATTCCGTTACAAGCGACGGGTCGACAAAAGGAAGGTCCCGGCAGTATCCTCCGCCCTGGATTCTGTGATTCGGTTTTGTAACCTTTCCACCGCCGAGCCAAGGTGCTGTGCCCGGTTCAAGAAGGTAACAGCGTATGTCGGGATTATGTTTTTTGAGGGCCCTGGAGCATCCAGCGAAGGTCCCCCCGGTACCCGCGAAATCGACGAAGCCGTCGAGACGCCCTTCGGTCTGTTCCCAGATCTCCTCGCCGGTGCCATATTCATGGGCTCGGACATTTCCCTCCAGGTTAAACTGGTCGGCCCGGAAAGCGCCCAGTTCCCTTACGATCTCCCGGGTACGTTCCTCCACAAGCTCAAGGTCCTTTCCGGAAACCTGGCCCGGCGGAGAGCCGGGGGCCTGGTCGACAAGAATCACTTCGGCACCGAGGGCGCGCATCATCCGCGCCCGCTCCATGGAATTGCCGGCTGACATGACAGCTATGAAACGATAACCCTTGACGGCGCAGACTATTGCAAGCCCAGTACCTGTATTGCCACTGGTGAGCTCAACTATTGGCCGCCCTGGCTTGAGTTCTCCGGAGGCCTCGGCTTCTTCGATCATCCTGAGGGCGATCCGGTCCTTCTTACTGCATCCCGGGTTGAGGTTTTCCAGCTTCGCCAGGAGGGTTCCCTCGAGCTCCCAGGCTTTCCGGAGGCGGTCGAGCCGAACCATGGGCGTCTTTCCGATCACGTCGAGGACACTGTCTTTAACGGGTTCCACGCAGGATCACTCCTTTTTGCTTTTGCTCTCAGCTCTTTTTCCCGTGCCAGACCACGCTGTACAGGTCGTCGCGCCTGCTCTGGAGGCTTCGAACACTTCCTGTGGCCCTGAGTTCCTTGAGAAGGTCTATATCCAGATCGGCGATGAGGGCCATCTCCGTGTTGGGCGTCGCCTCAGCCGCTATCGCGTCGTGCGGAAAGGCAAAATCCGACGGCGTGAGCACCGCCGACTGTGAGTACTGTATGTCCATGTTCTCCACCTTGGGGATATTGCCCACGCTGCCGGAGATGGCAACATAGCACTCGTTTTCTATCGCCCTTGCCTGGGCGCAGTGCCTCACCCTCAGGTAGCCGTTTCGGGTGTCCGTCCAGTAGGGAACAAGCAGTATGGTCATACCTTGATCGGCCAAAAGGCGCGGCAATTCCGGAAACTCCACGTCGTAGCAGACCAGGATTCCGATTTTCCCGACGTCCGTATCGAAAACTCGCAGGTCGTCGCCTCCCTTCAGGCCCCACGTCTTTGACTCGTCGGGGGTAATATGCAGCTTGTACTGCTTGTCCCAGGTACCGTCCCTCCGACAGAGAAAACACACGTTATACAACCTGCCGTCACGGTACTCGGGAACGCTGCCGGAAACTATGTTTATGTTGTAGCTCATGGCCATATCTATCAGGGCGTCCCTGAGGGGTTCTGTGTGTTCCGCAAGGGAGCGCATCGCCTCGGCGGGGTCTTCCTGGTCGTACCTGGCGATGAGCGGCACGTTGAAAAGCTCGGGAAACAGGATCAGGTCCGCGTTGTATCCCGCAACGGCGTCAACGAAAAACTCGACCTGCTGTATGAAATCCTCGAAGGAGTCAAAAAGACGCATCTGCCACTGCACGACACCGAGCCTTACGTAGGTTTTCACTCTCGGGATCAGGCGGCGTTTTTCCTCGTAGTAGATGTTGTTCCACTCCAGGATCACACCATATCTCCTGGACTTGTGGTCCGCGGGCCAATAGTCGGGAACCACTTTCTTGTAATGGAAGTCGTTGCTCAGCTGGAAACTTAATACAGGATCGGTGATCTCCCTGTTTTTTACCATTTGGACGTAACGCCCGGGTCTCATCTTGTCGGCGTACTTCGCGTATCCGGGAATGCGACCGCCGATGATGATCCCTTTGAGGTTGAGCGTTTCACAAAGTTCCTTTCGCGCATCGTAAAGGCGACGGCCAAGCCGCATCTCCCGATAATCGGGGTGGACAAAGACATCGATGCCATAAAGATAATCCCCGTCGGGGTCGTGATTTTTAAGCGTCCCATCGCCTACGATCTGGTTGTAGGTATGCCTCTCCCCGTAGACGGACGAGTCGATAATAAGAGACAGCGCAGCGGCGACCACTCTTCCCTTGTCCTCGATACAAAGCTGACCCTCGGGGAAACGGGAAATCATGGCCTCGAACTGCTCCCGCGTCCACGCCCCGCCCATGGAAGGATACACATGATCCATGATTCTTCTCACATCATCGTAATCGTCGATTCGCAGCTGCCTCAGGTGCAGCTTGTGGTCAAACTGTTGATTCTCGATCATAAAATACCTACTCTCCTTGGTAAATCTTTTTTCACGCAGCTACCGACATCAAGCCACGCAATTAATTGATGTATGCCGATATATTACATCATGCAAAAGTTTCCCGCGCTTTTACTACTTGCCGTTGGAGTCCCTCTACTTGCCCGGGCCTTTTTCAGGTTACATACGTCTTCTTTGGTCTTCCCGGCCTCTCTCCGCTTCAAAGCCATGCAAGAAACACTAATAGTTTTCCCTGAAAGAAGCAAATAATCCTCGACAGCCAGAACTTATGATCTTCCCAGGAGCAAATAATCTGGCGTCCCAGAGATTGACGAAATCGTCAGACTATGTATACTGGGATACAGGATCCCTGTATCCCATATCAGCGAGGTGATTCCATGGACGTAATTCTCAAGCCTCTTCCGGAAGAAAGCTATATGCCGGTCAGGATGGTCGTCTACGAGACCTTGCGCGAGGCGATCTTCAGGAAGGAACTCAAGCCTGGGGACAAGCTTGTCGAAAACGACCTAGCGGAAAAACTCGACGTCAGCCGAACGCCAGTTCGCGAAGCCCTGAGGATGCTCGAATCGGAGGGCCTCATCGAGCGTAATCCCAGGAAGGGCCTTTTCGTCAAAGGTTTCACTGCCGAAGACGTGATGGAGATATATTCCATCCGACAGGCCCTGGAAGCTCTTGCCATAAGGATCTGTTGCCAACGAATCACCGAAGATGAAGTCGCGGAACTCAAAGACCTTTACGCGAAAATGGTCGATGCCTTTGAACGCAACGACGATACCCGTCTTTTCAGACTTTCCCAGGAATTCAACGAAGCCATCGTTGCTCCCGCAAAAATGCCCCGGCTTCTGAACCTGCTTGGCACCTACCATGAATATTTGCGGCGTTTCCGTATCGTTTCCTTCAGCAAATCCCCACGCAAGGCGCAAGCCCTGAAAGAACACGGGCAGATACTTGAAGCCGTCATTGAAAAAGATGCCGACAGAGCTGAAAAACTCGTAAAAATGCACCTCGGAAAGGCCATAGAAGCACTTATGAAGGAGATAAACGAGGAAAACTTTGGAAGAGAACCGGAAAGACCAGTGTCCCCGGTTTCAACGGCAAACCGTAAATAACGCAAATTTTATAGAACAGAGAAGAATCTCGTAAAACAAGACTTTGTCGAGGCATCCTCATTGGTTTAACAAGGTAGGGCAAGGAGGGATAGACCAGAGAGAGTAAAAGACGCTGGTCCGTCGGGAATTACGGGTTTTACGAAGGTGAATCAAAACTTTGCCGGAACAAAAGGAGGTAGTGCAAATGAAAAGGGTATTGGTATTGCTTTTGGCTGTAATGATGGTTTTTGGGCTTGTCGCCGCGGGTACGGCAGCGGAATGGAAACCCACTAAACCGATCGAAATCGTGGCGCCTGCCGGCCCTGGAGGCGGATGGGACCTTCTCGCCCGAACCGTCAAGAAGGCCCTTGAGGAAGAAAAACTGGTCGATCAACCGATCATCATCACCAACATGCCCGGCGGCGGGGGCGCCACTGGGTGGACTTACCTGAAAGGCAAGAAGGGACAGGGCGAATACCTTGCAGCCAACTCAAGCCTCATTCTTCTAAACAACCTTCTTGGGAAAAGCGACCTGACCTTCAGGGATTTTACCGTTGTCGCCAACCTGCAGGCAGAGTGGGAGACCGTGGGAGTCAAGGCGGATGCCCCTTACGACGACCTTGAAAGCTTCTTCGCCGCTTTGAAGGAAAAACCTGAAACCATGCCGGTTGGAGTCGGGCCGACCCTGGGCAACGACGACCATATCCAGTTTTTGATGCTGGCCAAACACTTTGGTGTGAATCCCGCAGACGTCAGGTTCGTCGTCTACCCCGAAACAGCAGCAGGCCAGATACCCGCTCTTCTCGGCGGCCACATCAAGGCGATTACCATCAGCCTTGCGGAAACACTCGAACAGGCGAGGGCGGGAAACCTGAAACTCCTGGGTGTATCATCGCCGGAACGGCTCGATGTCATCCCTGATGTCCCAACCTATATTGAGCAAGGCGTCGACCTGGTCTTCCCCCATTGGCGGGGGCTGATGGCTCCTCCGGGACTGTCGGAAGCACAGATCGCCTTCTGGAAGGAAACGATAGACAAGATGGTCGCCAGCAAGACCTGGAAGGAATCTCTCGAAACCCTCGGATGGGACCAGTTCTACCAGCCCCATGAGGAGTACCAGGCCTATCTTGCCGAGCAGGAAGAAGAAATCAGGGATCTGCTGCAGCAGGTAGGCCTGATCAAGCAATAAATCAAATCGCGTGGTATAGAGCTTACGAGGCGGCGGGGCCTTAGGCTCCGCCGCCTTTTCCAGGGAGGACTCGCCCATGACTAAAAACCAGATTTCGGGCCTCATTGCGGTAATAATAGGTTCGGTGTACCTGTTTATGGCATTGCAGCTACCCAGGACGACAATCGGCGACAAGATAGGACCGAAGATGTTCCCCATTCTGATAGGGAGTATAGCTCTTCTATGCGGGGTTTTGCTTTTTTTGAGAGAATCGAAAATCCCCAAAGAGAAACGCTCAGCCTTTGATTGGGCCTTCAAGGCCGAAAAGCAGGTCTACACAAAGATAGCCACCACCATCATCCTGGGAATCGCCTACGGATTCACACTCAGGATCGCCGGATACGTAATAACGACCATTCTGTTCATGTTCGCCGTAACACGCCTGATCAACGGGAAACACTGGATAGAGAACACGTTGATCTCACTTCTTTTCCCGATAGTCACCTACGTCGTCTTTGCCATTATGCTGGGATTGAGCCTGCCGAGAGGTTGGCTTTCTTTCCTGCCCTTCTAGCGGAGGAGGTCATTCACGATGGAAACAATTTTACAGAATCTCGCGCTTGGTATGAACGAAGCCTTCACCGTCGTCAACATCACCTGGGTTTTCATTGGTGGGCTTTTGGGCACCATTATCGGGATGCTTCCCGGGCTCGGACCCGCGACGGGAGTCGCCATACTGATCCCCATCAGTTACGGAATGAACCCTACCACGGCGCTGATAACAATGGCCGCGATATACTACGGGGCCATGTTCGGCGGTTCAAGGGCCTCGATCATGATCAACACGCCCGGAGACGCCTCTGCCATCGTATCCTGTTTCGACGGCTATCCCATGACCAAAAACGGGGAAGCCGGAAAAGCGCTTGCGATTTCGGCCATAGCCTCCTTCATCGGGGGAATCATAGGAATGGTCTTTTTGATCTTTCTCGCCCTTCCCGTAGCCAACACCGCCTTGAAGTTCGGACCTGCAGAAATGTTTTCCCTCATGCTCTTCGCCCTGACTGCCACTGTCACTCTGTCCCAGGGGAGCATGCTTAAAGGGTTCATAGCTATGTCTTTGGGGTTCATGCTCAGCACCATAGGCATTGACCCCCTTTCCGGCATGATGCGCTACACCTTCGTTACGGAATTGCAGGAGGGGATCGACTTTCTCGTAGCAATGATCGGACTATACGCCGTTGCGGAAGTCTTCAAAAATTACAGAAATATCGAAGCCCATTTCAGCGTGGATGCCAAATCGATAGGAAAGGTCTGGGTCCCCTGGGAAGACTTTAAAAAAACGATCATGCCCATTATACGCAGCTCTCCCCTGGGCTTTCTGATCGGGGTCCTGCCTGGAATGGGAGGGACCATAGCTACCTTCGTCTCATATGCGCTTGAAAAAACGTTAAGCAAAAGACCCGAAAAATTCGGCAAAGGCGCCATCGAAGGGCTCGCCGCTCCCGAAGCGGCTAACAACGCTTCCTCCTGTGGGGCCCTTGTCCCTCTTTTGACGCTCGGCATCCCCGGCAGCGGCACGACGGCTGTCATGCTGGGCGCACTCATGATGCTCGGCGTACGTCCCGGACCCATCCTTTTCCAGATGCACCCTGAAATAGCCTGGGGAGTTATAGCTTCCATGCTTTTGGGGAACATACTGCTGGTTCTGATCAACCTGCCTCTCGCCGTGCCGCTGGTGCAACTTTTGAGAGTACCCCAGCGCCTTATGCTGCCATTGATACTGGGCATGGCCTTTATGGGTACCTACTTTCTCAACTATAGCTCCTTCGATTTCATTCTGGTTACCCTTTTCGGACTGGCGGGATATCTTTTCTCCAAACTCGAGATCCCCATACCTCCACTGGTGCTGGCCCTGATTCTTGGAGGAACTACCGAGCAGGCCTTCAGGAATGCCATGACGATCTCGGGCAATAACGTGCTCTTTTTCGTCCAGAAACCGATTTCCGCGGTATTACTTCTTTTGGCGCTCTTATCGATAATTTTCTCTGTATACAAAGAGAGAAAATACGCCCGACTGGGCTAGCGTAAAAGCTGGTGGTCATCTTATGGGACTTACGGTTTTCGAGAAAATCCTGAAAACACATATTGTTGAAGGAAACATGAAAAGGGGCGAACGTATCGTCCTTCGGATGGATCAGACCCTGACCCAGGATTCGACGGGCACCATGGCTTACCTCGAATTCGAAGCGCTGGACATTCCCAGGGTCCGGACTGAACTTTCTGTGAGCTACGTTGATCACAACCTGATCCAGGGAGACTACAAAAACCCGGACGACCACCGTTTCTTGCAGGACTTCGCCTCCAAATACGGCATAGTCTTCTCCAGGCCAGGAAACGGCATCTGCCATCAGGTCCACCTGGAGCGTTTCGCACGGCCGGGTAAAACGCTCATAGGAAGCGATTCTCATACCCCTACGGCAGGCGGGGTCGGGATGATCGCCATCGGGGCAGGAGGCCTAGACGTCGCCATGGCCATGGCGGGAGAACCATTTACGATCGTTATGCCGGAAGTGGTCCGGATCTATCTCAAGGGGGAGCTAAATCCTTTTGTCTCCGCCAAGGATGTCATACTGGAAATCCTCCGAAGGATTTCCGTCAAGGGTGGTGTCGGCAAGGTCCTGGAGTACGCCGGACCAGGTATAAGCCACCTCAGCGTTCCCGAAAGGGCCACAATTACCAACATGGGAGCGGAAACAGGTGCGACTACCTCAATTTTTCCAAGCGACGAGGTCACTCGCAGATGGCTGAGAGCGCAAGCGAGAGAATACCAGTGGGTAAATATCGAAGCCGATGATGACGCTCATTATGATGAAACCATTGAAATAGACCTTTCCTCGATAGAACCTCTTGTCGCCAGGCCTTTCCAGCCGGACAACGTAGTTCCCGTATCGGAGGTAGAAGGCTTGCCCGTCGATCAGGTAATGTTCGGGTCATGCACCAACTCGTCTCTCAGGGATATCATGACCGTTTATCACATTCTCGCCGGCAGAACCGTTCATCCGCGCGTCGACGCTGGAATTTCACCCGGAAGCCGCCAGAGCCTTTTGGAGTGTGCCGCTTCCGGAGCTCTTGACGGCCTCATCGCCTCCGGCGTGAGAATTCTTGAATCCAGCTGCGGAGCCTGCATAGGGATGGGTTTTGCGCCACCAACCGATGGAGTTTCTCTCAGGACGATCAACAGAAATTTCCTTGGCCGCTGCGGTCATCCTTCGGGCAAGGTATACCTGGTAAGCCCAGAAGTAGCCGCGGCGTCCGCTTTGACGGGAAAGATAACGGACCCGAGGACACTTGGCATAGAACCTTATGTCTTTGAGATGCCCGAGCAGTTCATAATAGACGACAGCATGTTCCTCGCCCCCTCCTCCGAACCGGAAAAAGTCGAGATCAGGAGAGGGCCGAACATCGCTCCTCTCCCGGAAATGCCACCGTTGCCTAAAAAACTCGAGGGCGAAGTGTTACTTAAGGTCGATGACAACATCACCACCGACCATATCATTCCGGGCGGAGCCCGTGTCTTGCCGTTGCGCTCGAATATCCCCGAGATTTCAAAATACACCTTCGAAGTCCTGGACGAAAACTTCGCGAAAAAGGCACAGGAAAAAGGCGGAGGCTTCATTGTGGGAGGCGAAAATTACGGGCAGGGATCAAGCCGCGAGCACGCCGCCATAGCTCCTCGCTACCTCGGGATCAAGGCCGTAATCGCGAAAAACTTCGCCAGAATACACCTGGCTAATCTGGTTAACTTTGGGATCCTGCCATTGCTTTTCGAAAATGCCTTGGATTACGAGAAGATAGACCAGGGGGACCAGCTTGCCATCGATATTCTACGCCTCGGCAAAGATGACTCCCTGACACTCGAAAACAAGACACAAAGGACGGCGATTCCTGTCAGAACGCCCTTGACCGGTAAAGACATTGAAATCATCCTCGCAGGCGGGCGCCTGAGCTACATAAAGGCGCGGGGCAAAAAGTAAAGGAAGCGGATTCGGATGTCTCGATTTGAAGGACTTAAACTCCGAAAATACCTGCCACCCGAAGAAGGAGAAGCGATTAGAAGTGGCGCGGACGGCATAGAGGTCCCTGACAAACCTGTAATCCCATTCATAGAAGGAGACGGGGTGGGCCCGGATATCACGAAGGCCATGCGCAAAGTCATCGACAAGGCGGTGTCTGCCGCATACGGGACTAAGCGGCGCCTGGTCTGGTGGGAAATATTCGCCGGCGAAAAGAGTTACGATAGATTCGGCGAGTGGCTCCCTCAAGACACCCTCGATGCCGTCAAATATTTCAAAGTCGCAATCAAGGGTCCTCTGACCACGCCAGTGGGAGGCGGAATCCGCAGCCTTAACGTTGCCATCCGTCATAACCTGGATCTTTACGCTTGCGTCAGACCCGTGCGATACTTCGCTGGTGTTCCCGCTCCCTTGAAACATCCTGAAGACATCGACATTACCGTCTTCCGGGAAAATACGGAGGACGTATACGCGGGTATAGAGTGGGAAGCCGGCTCCCCGGAGGCGCAAAAGTTCATCAGCTTTCTGGACAAGGAAATGGGAAAGACGCTTCGTCCCGACTCGGGAATCGGCGTCAAGCCCATTTCGGAACATGCTACAAGACGCCTAATGCGGATGGCCCTGCGCCACGCACTACAAACTGGGAAAAAGAGCATAACCATCGTGCACAAGGGCAACATCATGAAGTTCACCGAGGGAGCTTTCAGGAAATGGTGCTACGAGACGGCAGCAAACGAATTTACCGACGTAACGGTCACCGAAGAGGAAGCAGCCATGTATAACAGAAAGGTGCCCGAAGGTAAAATCCTTGTAAAAGACAGGATCGCCGACGCCATGTTTCAACAAATTCTTTTAAGACCCGGGGAATACGATATCCTCGTAACGCCTAACCTCAACGGCGATTATCTTTCCGACGCCCTTGCAGCCGCCGTCGGGGGATTGGGACTCGCTCCCGGTGCCAACATGAGCGGCGAAATAGCCTTTTTCGAAGCCACACACGGAACGGCCCCAAAGTACGCGGGCATGGACAAGGTCAACCCTGGTTCGTTGATTCTCTCCGCGGTTATGATGTTGGAGCACCTCGGTTGGCACGAAGCCGCAGTACTGGTTACCCGCTCGATGGAAGAAACCATAGGTTCAGGCATCGTAACCTACGACCTCGCCAGACAAATGGAAGGCGCGAAGGAGGTCTCCTGCTCTGGCTTCGCCGAAGCTGTTTGTGAAAATATCGCGAAAAGCGCATCCTGAACGATCCTTTTGTCAGTCAATTTTTCCCAGATTCTACGAGGAAGTGATGTTATGTCGAAAAACACACCCTTTGAAGCAAAGACGGCCCAATGCGGAACACTTGAATCTTCCGACTGCCTCGTGACGATTTCCGAATCTGAAACATTACGCATCGATTACCGGGGCGCGAACGCCGGGATCTTCCGCAAGCGAACGGAGGCTATCGTAAAAGAACTGCTGAAGGGTAGAGACCTCGCGTCCGTGGCCATTTCGATACAGGACAACGGAGCCCTGGAGGTAACCATAAGGGCCCGTATCGAAACCGCGATAGAGCGGTTCTTGCAGGGGAGGTGACCAAACTGTGGGGAAAATATTACGAACTGTTCTTTACATTCCCGGAAACAGCCCCGGAATGATACAGCACTGCCCGGTTTTCGGGGCCGACGCGGTGGCCCTGGATCTTGAAGACGCCGTTTCCATTCGTGAAAAAGACGCCGCCCGCAGGCTCGTGGCTGCCTTCCTTGATTCCCTTGACTTCGGCGGTGTTTATGTTTCTGTCAGGGTCAACGGCGCTCAAACGCCTTACTTCGAAAAAGACCTCGAGGCCATCGTCCCGAGGAAACCAGCCGCATTGAGAATCCCCAAATGCGAGTCCACGGACGACGTAGAAAGGGCCGACGAGATCATCTCGGCCCTCGAGGACGAAGCAGGTATACCGCAAGGTAGCGTAAAAATCCACGCAATGATCGAGACCGCGAGAGGACTTGAGAAAGCCTCGGACATAGCAACATCGTCAAAACGCCTGGAGGCGCTCACCATCGGGGGGCAGGACCTTCTGGCCGACCTCGGCATACAAAAAACTCCCCACGGCCGTGAATTACTCTACGCGCGGTCAAGGGTCGTCACCGCGGCACGGGCCGCCGGAAAACAGGCCTTCGACACCGTATGGACCGACATAAACGACTCAAATGGCCTTTTCGAGGAATCCCGCCTGGCTGCCGAACTGGGTTTTGCAGGCAAAGCCGCCGTTCACCCCTCCCAGATCCCTGTGATTCATGAGGCGTACAAACCAAATCCGGCCGAAGTAGCCCGCGCCAGGCGCATCATGACCTCCGCGAAAAAAGCCGAATCGGAAGGCAAAGGCGTGTTTTCCGTGGACGGTCGTATGGTGGACGCGCCTGTCATCGAACGAGCCCGTCATTTGCTTCGGCTATCGGAGCTTTACACAAACAGCGATCGAGGGAGTGAAACCTCATGAATTTTAAAACCAACGGAAAGGGTCGCGCCGTACCGACTAATGTGCCCGGTTGGGGTAAATTTCGCGCTTATAAAAGCCCCTTCTCCTTGATTGATGAGGAGCCTTTACGAACGAGGGGCTGCCCCGCAATGAAAGCCGCCAGACCGGGCGAAACCAAGGTCACCAGAAACCTTAAAGACGCAATCGAACGCTCCGGACTGCGTGACGGCATGACCGTTTCCTTTCACCACCACCTCAGAAACGGAGATGCCGTACTTCCCATGGTTCTTGAAACCATCTCGGAAATGGGTATCAAAAACCTGACACTCGCTCCCAGCTCCCTAACCGACGCTCATGATTGCGTCGTCGATTACATAAAAAAGGGCGTAGTCACCAAGATCAGCACATCCGGCCTTCGCGGGGAACTCGGTGCGGCCATCTCCCGTGGCGAACTTGACGTTCCGGTCATCATAAGAAGCCACGGCGGCCGGGCCAGAGCGATCGAGGAAGGTTCGCTTTTCATAGACGTGGCATTCATAGCCGCGCCTGCCTGCGACGAAAAAGGTAACCTCACGGGTTGCATGGGAAAGTCGGCATGCGGCTCCCTGGGATATGCAAAGGTCGACGCCCGTTACGCTTCCCACGTAATCGCCGTGACGGACGACCCTGTTCCCTTTCCCCTTTCGCCTAAGGTTTCAATCAGCCAGAACGAAATCGACCAAATAGTCATCGCCGACTGCATAGGGGATCCAGCAAAGATCGCCACCGGTGCGGCCAGGATCACCAGAAACCCGGTGGACCTGAGGATCGCGAAAAATGCCTTTGACCTGATCGCCGCTTCGGGGCTGATAGACCAGGGTTTTTCGTTCCAGGTAGGTGTAGGAGGCGCCAGCCTCGCGGTGGCGTCACATCTAAGAAAGTACATGGAAGATAAAGGCATCCGTGGCAGTTTCGGTCTGGGTGGCATTGGGGGATACATGGTAGAACTCCTCGAAGAAGGGCTTTTCGATGTGCTTTACGATGTTCAGAGTTTCGACGCCAACGTCACCGGTTCGCTGCTTGAAAACCCCAGACACATGGAAATTGACGCCTCCCTTTACGCGAACCCCTACACGAAAGGGTGCCTCGTGAACGATCTGGACGTGGTCTGTTTGGCGGCCCTGGACATCGACACCGCCTTCAACGTAAACGTTCTCACCGGGAATGACGGCGTACTAAGGGGGGCTTCAGGCGGTCACTGCGACACCGCCGCGGGAGCCAAACTTTCCGTAATCCTCGCCCCCTCTTTCAGGGGCGGAGTCCCGACCATAAAGGACGAGGTGCAGACCATCGTAACGCCAGGGGAAACAGTCGACGCCCTTGTGACGGAACGAGGGATCTGCATACACCCTCAAAGAGAAGACCTTCTGGAGGCCGCCTTGAAAGCCGGCCTTCCCGTCAAAGAAATCGGTCGGCTCAAAGAAGAGGTTGAAAAAATCACGGGTCGGCCCGAAACACCGGAGGTGGACCGTGATCATATCGTGGCCCTGGTCGAATACAGGGACGGAAGCCTGCTTGACTGCGTTTACAGGATCGAAAATATCTGAAGGTGAAATAAAAGGCGGCATCCGCAACTTGCGGATGCCGCCTTTCGAGGTTCCATTCCTGTGACTGCCCTGAGTTTATCGTAATTTGACCTGTTAGGCCCTTTCTACGTTCGCAGCCTGGGGCCCCTTCTCTCCCTGGACAACTTCAAACTGTACTCTCTGGCCTTCGCTCAGCGTCTTGAAGCCGTCCATCTGGATGGCGCTGAAGTGAACGAACACATCGTTGCCCTCGTCGGTCGTGATGAACCCATAACCCTTAGCCTCGTTGAACCACTTGACTGTTCCCTGCATTTCGAATAGTGCCTCCCACATAAGAAATAAGTCGATAAAACATTCGACCAAACAAAACAGTAAATAAAAATCGCCCAATTGTCAATGGAAGACGACCGCTGTTATTGCGATTTTACGAAAGTCATCAAGATTTTTCCCACCGGCCTCGAATTGAATGTCCTGACTCTTTTCTATTCAGGGATGAAATCAGGAAGATACTCTTTCTCAAGTTCCCGGTACTTCGGGAACCCAACAAGCTCCTTGAAGAAGCCGAAATCCGCCACCAGGTCGGTACGTCCCTCGGCGAGGTGGTCCCCCTTGATTGCATCGAGATAGTTGACCATCCCCTTTATGGCGGCGAAAAGAGGCCCCACCGGGATACTGATACGACCTACACCCAGCTCCCTCAGTGTCTCGATCGCTATAAGGGGTGTCTTCCCTCCTACTACGGCATCCATAAGGTTGATGCTCACAGGCGCATCTATGTACTCGATCACATGTTTGATCTGTTCCACAGACCTCGGTGCTTCGACAAAGATCAGATCGGCACCCGCTTCAGCATATGCGTTGCCGCGCTTGATGGCGTCTTCCACGCCCGAGACGGCAATCGCGTCGGTACGAGCGTTGATTACAAAATCCGGGTCTAGTTCGTCTGCCGCCTTCCGACATGCCTTGATCTTCAGGACCATCTCTTCCATGGGTATTATGCGCTTGCCCTCAAGGTGACCACATCTTTTGGGAAAAAGCTGATCCTCGATATTCATGCCGGCCGCTCCGGCTTTCACAAATTCACCGGTGACATGCATGGCATTGACTGCGTTCCCATATCCCGTATCTGCGTCTACCATGACAGGGATTTCGACGCTATCGATGATGTTTTTAGAAAAATGCAGGACCTCTGAAAACGACAGGAATGCCATATCCGGAAGCCCAAGGTAGGTGGCCGAGAGCCCAAAACCACTAACCTGCAGTGCCTTGAACCCTGCCCTTTCGATCAGCTTGGCCGATATGGCATCATGGGCTCCAGGGCATACCAGTGCTTTGCGTTCCTGGATAAGTTGTTTCAGTTTCGATGTCTTTTTCATAAAACTCCCTCCAGTGTTCCTTAAAGTTGTTATTCCAAAGATAAAGCCTGCGACACCCCCGATGATTGACCCGGATCGATACTCACAGTCCAAAGCCTCCGGTGACGGGAGGGGCTTTAGACCCTGCCGCCACCGGTTGTTCTATCATCGAGAAATGTCAATCCTCCCGCTTTTCCCTATTCCTTTGGAAGAATCTTTAATTCGGCTTCGGCCTTTGTACCTTTGTCGCCGACAGCTTCGACGACGTACGTCCCCGGCCCCGACATCACCTTCGGGATTCCACCGCGAGGCTCAAGAACAAAATTCCCGTCTTCGCCAACGACCGTGACTCCTCCTGTCCCGACAGCCCCAAAGGCATACGGAACATCCCCGTCGTTAAGAATAACCCGGACCCTTTCTCCGGGCAGAAACCCGGACCCTTTGAAAACAATCTTGTCTCCGGGCATGCCCTCGGAAGGCTCCACAACCAGCTTTGCCTCCGCGCCGACCGCCACAGACACCGCCGACACGCAAAAAACGGTAACAAACATCGCCAAAAGAACTGCAGTATACGTACTCTTTTTCATTACCAGGCACCTCCGTTTAAAGACAATGAATTTCTTTCCGACAAATCAAGCGTCCCTGCTGAATAGCCCTTTTCAACCCTATGGATCAATCACTGTCCGTGCTTTTCTGTTCCACCGGGGTTGACGAAGGACCTTTCTGCTTTCTCTGAAACCTGTCCAGGGCCCATGTAGCTGCCGCCACAACAAGGCCTATCAGCGAGACGTACCTGTTCGGATACAGGAGAGCCAGACCCGCCGCAAAATACAGAACCCGTGACGGGTACGCCAGAATGCCCCTGAAATGGCCGAAAAGCGAATAGGCCAAAGCCAAGGCTCCCACAAAACCGGTGCCTGCGGTGATGAACACGTTTACCAGCGGGGCCCTCCCTACCAGGGCGGGATTCAGTACGAAGAAGTAGGGGATAATAAACGCTACGACCCCAAGCCTCACGGACAAAAACCCGGTCTTCACCCAGTCTCCACCGGCGATACCCGCAGCGACTATCGCCTGGGTGCAGGTAGGTGGCGTAACTCCTCCCAGAAGTGACCAGTAAATAAAGAACAGGTGGGCCGAGACCTCGTCGACGCCGAGTTTAAGGAGTGGGGGGACAAGGATCGAAAGACACAACACATAGGTCGGTACCACGGGCAAGGATGTTCCCAAAAGGAAAGGCACAATAGTCGCGATGAAAAGTGACAGTATGAGGTTGTCTCCGCCGATTGACATGATCAGGCCACTCAGCTTCGGTGCTATCCCGGTGATCCCGATCATGTTGACGAGGATGTTTACAGCCACAAGAACAGGCACGATCCTCGCCAACCCCACACCACCGTCGCTTAATGCTTTTCCGATATGTCTGAGGGCCGCCTTGACTCCGACTTTCGGGACCTCGCTGATGAAATAAACCACCAGGCAAGCCACACATGCGTAAAACCCCGCAAACACCAACGGGCGTCCTGTCCCTATCGAGTAGAGCAATACTGCCGTGGGAATGACGAGAGGGGCCATGCGCCTGAAGGTCAGAATTTCCCTCCATGGTGGTATTTCATCCTCGGGGACGGAACCAAGTCCTGCCTTGATGGTCTGGAAATGAACACCTCCCATCACGCCCGTGTAAAATAACAGGCATGGGACCAGCGCGTAACCTATGACCTTGATGTAGGGAATCCCCAGGAATTCGGCCATCATGAAAGCCGTGATGCTCATCAAAGGCGGCGTGACCCCGCCTCCAGTAGAGGCGATGGCCTCGACGGCCCCGGCAAAGTCTTTGTTGTAGCCAAGGCGCTTCATGAGCGGAATCGTGTAGTTCCCGGTAACGGAGACATTCGCGACACCGCTTCCGGAAATGCTGCCGAAAAGGGCACTCGCTATAACTGCTGTTTTTGCGGGTCCACCTGAATATCTCCCTGTTAGGGCAAGCGCAAGATCGATAAACGTCCTGCCGCCTCCAGCCCCGGCGATCAGGGCCCCGAAAATGATGAACATGGAGATAAAGGTGGCGGACATGCCCGTGACGCTTCCGTAAACACCCAGGGCGGACCAGTAAAGCGAGTTGAGAACGTAATTCAATGAGAGACCTTTAAGTTTCCACATTCCGGGGAAGTAAGACCCGGCAAAGATATAAAGAAGAAGAAGAGCCACGAAAACCGGAATCGCCCATCCGACAGACCGCCTGGCGGCGTCGAGAATAACGAGAATCAACGCCACACCGAGGACGAGGTCCAGCGTCCCGGCCGAACCGGGCCTCATGTAAATCTGCAAGGCGTGGGCCATTACGTTCACGTTGGCGGCGATGATGATTCCTATCTGGATATAATCGATAAGGCTCAACCCTTTACCTTTTGCTCTTTGACTGAAAGGAAACGCCAAAAGAGCCACGCTCAGCCCCATGATGATGTGCAATGCCCTGAGCTGGATATCGACCAAAGGTATGAACACAGGGACAATAAGCTGAGCTGTTGCGAAGACAAGTCCTCCCCAGATGACAATCTTGGATTTAAGTCCTATTTCCTGAGTCTGAGTCACTTCAGTGGACATGCACATCCCCTTTCCGGCCTTCCCCAGGTTTTGCCGCTCTAACCCCGGAGGGCGGCGTAAAAGCCTTTCGGCTTTACCGCCCCCGGGGTTTTCAGGCCTTCTTTACGTCGTTATTTTTCCTCGTATTCCGGAGGGATAAAACGTTCCGGAACGTCGATCCCCTGCTCTTTGGCATACTGCACAAGTCCGGCGTGTGCAGGAATTTCACCACCCGGAGCGGCGTACTTGAAATAATCTGCTACAGGATCCCATCCCTTGACTCCCGAATAGGCAGCCGCGACTTCTTCAAAACCTTCAACGTAAGCCTTGATGATCTTGTAGGCTACTTCCTGGGACATGCGTGTCGATGAGACGGCTCCCACAATGGGACATTCCTCGTACATCGGCCCAGCGTCGGGCAGCTGTTTTATGGTACCCTTTTCGGTCTTCAGGAAGTTGAGATAGGGATAAACCTCTCGAACTTTCTCCACCTGCTCCTCGGTAAAGCCGATCGCCGTAATGGGTGTGGTGAGGTTGACTTCAATAAGGGAGGAATCCATGGCGTTTATGGTGCTTGATTTCTGCAGTCCTACAATCTGTTTCTGTTTGAGAAGTGTAATGGCGTCGCCATAGGCGGCGGGGCGGAATTTCACGCCCGTACCGAGGACTTCATCGATCTTCATCATGTAGTTCGCCCCGGAGGAACCAGGCATGCCCGGACAGAAGGATTTTCCGGCAAGATCGGCCCAGTTTTGCACTCCCGAATCCGCCCTTGCATACACCCTGTCTGCGATGATGTTGCGCACAAAGAGCCAGCGGACATCTTCCCACTGCTCGCCTTCAAAGGTGTCCATGCCCTTGTACATCTGCATGGCCGACGGCAGGTCAACACAGAAGGCGAAGTCGAAGGCCCCCTCTTTCATCCTCCGCAGGTTGTCCAGCGCCGCTCCGCTCTCAATAACGGTCACCCTAACGCCGATGTCCGCCTTGTTCATGACGGCCGCACCAGTAACGCACCAAGCGTAAAGTCCCGACGTGGACGAGGTACTGCCCATGTTCAGATACACCGTATCGTCGGCAGCTACGGATGCCCCCGCAAACAGGAACAACGCCAGAACCGCTGCAGTCAAGACAAGAAACCTTTTTCTCATCTGCTTTCCCTCCTCTTCGGTGCTTCCAGCGAAAAAACTGTCTTCACCAAAAACTTCTTTCCGGATTCCTACTTTTCGCCAGCAACCACTATGGGGAAATCGCACCACCTCGCTTTTCCGGCAACATTCCGCGCAAAAACCGGGCTTTGCTACAGCAACTTGAAATCGCCGTATTTTTTAAGGTATGGAACAAGGCCTCCCTCGTTGATGATACCCACCATTACAGGAGCGAGAGGCTCAACGCAACAGGAGGTCCCGGTCCGCAGGTTTTTCACCGCCTGATTGGAAAGATCGAGCTCCAGTTCGTCGCCCGGTTCGATTCCCTCAGTATCGCAAACGAGGGCCGGTACGCCGAGATTTATGGCATTCCTGAAAAATATGCGCGAGAAAGATTTTGCAAGGACTGCGCCTATTCCTGCATACTTGATCGCTATCGGCGCTTGTTCCCTTGAAGAACCGCAGCCAAAATTCCTGCCTGCCACTATGAAATCGCCGGCGGAAATCTTTTTTGTGAATTCCGGATCCAGGTCCTCGAAAAGATGAGAGGCGAGAGAGTCGTAATCCAGCGTTTTAGTATATTTTCCTGCGATGATGTAATCGGTGTTGATATCATCCCCAAAGACATGTGCTTTTCCCCTAAGGATGCTTTTCATCGACGCCTACGCCCCTTTCCTCTCGAAATGCTTTCTGGGGTCTGTTATACGTCCCTCCAGTGCGGATGCCGCACAGGTCGCCGGCGAAGCCAGGAAGATCTCGGCGCGGTTATTGCCCATCCTGCCCTTGAAGTTGCGGTTGGCAGAAGAAAGCACCCGCTCGCCGTCGGACGGGACCCCGAGATGAGTGCCGGGACACGGACCGCAACCGGGAGGGATAACTGTCGCGCCCGCCTTTACCAGAGCCGGCAAAATCCCTTCTTCCATGCTTTCGAGCATTATTTGCCGCGATGCAGGACAAACCAGAAGTCGCACGTTTTCGTTTACCTTGCGCCCTTCCAGGATCTTGGCAGCCACTCTCAGGTCTTCTAGTCGTCCGTTGGTGCAGGTACCGATGAAAACCTGCTGGATTTCCGTACCAGATACCTCGTCGATTGGCTTAACTTTGTCCACGGCGTGAGGACAGGCAACCTGAGGTGCAAGGCAGGAAACGTCCCATTCATAAAGATCTGCGAAACCGGCGTCAGCGTCATCTTGAAGGGGTTCAAAGGTTCCTTCCGCCCTTTCAGAGAGCCACGAAAGGGTTGTCTCGTCAGCCTCCATGAATCCAGCCTTGGCTCCACATTCGATACTCATGTTGCACATGGTGAGGCGGTCCGCCATACTCATGGCTCGTATGGTTTCTCCGGTGAATTCCAGGGCCAGGTAATCAGCGCCTGCCACCCCTATTCGGCCGACGGTATAAAGCATCAGGTCCTTGGAAAAAACACCCTGGGGAAGTCGGCCCTTATATACAATCTTGAGTACTTCGGGGACCCTGAGCCATATCTTTCCCGTCAAGAGAACTCCACTCATGTCGGTTGACCCGATTCCGAAGGAAAGGGCGTTTAGAGCCCCATAGGTGCAGGTGTGCGAATCAGTTCCAACAGCAAAATCTCCTGGTCGGATGTGCCCTTTTTCCACAACGAGCTGGTGACAGACGCCCTCTCCCCCTTCGTAGAGCCTTATCCCCTGCTCTTTTGCAAAATCCCTCAGCATGGCATGGAGTCCGCTAACCCTTTCGTTGGGGCTCGGAGTTGCGTGATCGAGAACGAAAAGAACCTTTGATGGATCCCAAATCTTCTCCTTGCCATATTTCCTGAAGGCCTCAACTGCAATGGGGCCCGTGCTGTCGTGACTCATGGCGAGATCCACCCCTGCCACGACAAAGTCGCCGGCTTTCACTTCCCCGCCACAATGTTTGGCGATGATCTTTTCAACTACCGTCTTGCCCATTGTCCGGCTCCTTCCATGACAGCCATCGCGGGCGGTCAGGCTCCTTGTTTCGTCAGTAGCTTTGTGAAATCGGTTATCTTTTCAACATCCTCAAGGTTCTGCTCCACTTCAATAATCCTGTCGAGCCGGCTTTCGTCCGATATGGCCTTACCCGCAAGCTGTTTGAATTTCCAGAGAAGCTCCTCCCTGGTAAAGGGGTTTTTCGGGTGCCCCTTGGGATACTCCTCCCTGATGTGAAAAGTCCTGCCATCCTTTGTCAAGATATCTATCTTGACGGTATATCGGAGTGACCTGGGCAGATTTTCGATCTCTTCGTCGGCAACAACCTCGACTTTTTTCATGAAATCCAGGATCTTCGGGTCCCTGAGTTTTTCCTCGGTAAACTGTTCAATGAATGCATTTCCTTCGAGAATAGTCACGGCACATACATAGGGATGGCTCAGCTGGGCGGCGGTAACGCTTTTTATCTTCTGGTTCTGAAGCGCATACTTCTGGGTGATTGACGTGGTGTGAACGGTAATCTTCTCGATATCCCCAGGCGTGATGTCCGGGTTTTCCTTCATGAAGCGCCGCAATCCTCCGATGGTTGTGTGCTTGCTGCGGCAGGTTGAGTAGTATTTTAGTCCGATACCCATGAGTTCCCAGCGGTTGCCAAGATCCCCGCAGACCCTCTCCTTATCGTAGACATGGTTGGAGAAACAATGGTAGAACCCGCCGAATTCGTTTTCGAAAACATCCTCGATGCCGGTAAATCCTTCCTTCGCGAGGAGAGCTCCCACAATGGCGCCTTCCGACGACCGGGACGGAACAATCCGTTTTGCCATGGACGTGAACTGGACTGCCTGAAGCCCACCTGCCCAGTTCCCGGCAATCCCCATGGCGTGCTTTGTCTGTTCGGCATCCAGGCCCAGGAACTTGCTCACCGCCGCTGTTGAACCAAAGGGGCAGCAGCTTCCCGTATTATTGAAACCCTGGTGGGCGATCTCCATCCCGACCGGGGCGGCCACGCGGCAGGCCACCTCGTAGGCCAAAGTCGCCGCAGTCAGAAATTCCCTTCCAGAGACCGATTCAAGCATCTCCGCGAAAGCTGTAATGCATCCCAAAACGCCGGTTCCGACGTGGATAATGCCGTCGGTATGGGTGTCGTCAAGTTCGAAGGAATTTATGGAGGCTCCGTTGATCATCATGGCACCTGTGACGGAGGTTTTGAGATCCGTGCCCCAGATGGAAGCTTCTTTCCTGTCAGTTCGTTCCATGAGGACCTTCCGGTAGATTGCCATCCACGGCGTAGTGGACCCAAAAAGACCACACCCCAAGTTGTCCAGCATTACGTCCTTCAGATGGGCAATGACATCCTTGGGGATGTCTTCGTACCTCAAACCGACAATGAATTCAGACAGCTGTTCGTTGATCGTCTTGACCATTTTTAAACAGTCTCCTTCCTGTATTTAGCCTTTCGGTTCAAAACTCAGAAGCCGGGCAATATATCCGGCTTCATCCACATCCTGCGCGCTCGCCGTGGCTTCGGCAATGGATTTTTGATGCCCTGGATCTATCACATCTTTCGTAATGTCCTCGAACTTGGCCCGCAACTCTTCTTCTGTCATAGGGTTTTCCGGTGAACCCTTGGCGTGGTCCACCCTGCTCGAGTAGACATTCCCTTTTTCATCCATTATTTCAACGATCATGGACCTGGGATTCGGGTATACCTTCTGGATTTCAGGGTCCACCTCTATAGAGACCTTCCGCGCGATATCACGGACCCTTTCGTCCGCGATTGCTTCTTCGGTGTAATCTTTAAGGCCCGCACTTCCCCTAACGATGATGGAGCCGATTCCATACTGCAGGCTGAGTCGGGCATGTAGCACCGACCTGTAGTCCGGGATATCCGATCCCTGTTTCGCGTTCATGTGTGTCCTGATTGTGATCTTCCGGATGTCTTCCACTTTCATTGGGTGTTCTTTCAGAATGTTCTGGACGGCTTCTATGCCGAAGTGTACATAACGGCAGCTGCAGAAGGGCTTGAAGTAGATCTTGAGGAACTCGAATTCCCGTCCCAGGTCTCGCACTATGATTCCCAGGTCGTATTCATCGGCAAAGCAATGGCAGAAACCCAGGTCTCCTTCTATTACCCCCTCTGGGCCGGTAAAGCCCTTTTTGGCGAGCCTGGCTGCAAGTATCCCGTTTTTTGCGGCATTGCCGGGATGGAGATGCTTCACAATGGACCCGTCAATTTCATATTGGTTGATACCGGCCGCCATGCTTCCGGCGATCCCCAGGGCATTGGTCATCTGTTCCGCATCAAGACCAAGGAGCCGGCCTGCCGCCGTGGCTGTGCCGAAAACCGCCACCGTTCCCGTGGGATGGAAACCCCTGAGATAATGGGAGGGATTCACCGCAGTTCCGATCCGGAGCGAGACCTCGTAACCTGCAATGATCGCCTCCAGCATGGCTTTCCCGCTGCAGCCGGTTTCCTCCGCAAGAGCCAGACAGGTGGGGACGATCGACGAACCCGGATGGTAGGTGGCGTGCTTCGATCCGTCATCCAGCTCCAGAGCATGGGCCATCATGCCGTTCGCCAGTGCGGCCGTGGCGGCGCTCCTTTTCATGAGAGGACCGGCCACCGTGGCAGTTTCTTCCTCCCTGTGCCCTTCCGCTATCTCCCTTGCGATTCGGCCCGTCGTGGAATGAAAGCTTCCCGCGATAATGGTACCCATTGTGTCGTAAAGGCATTTTTTCGCCATGGTCACTACATTCACGGGTAAATCTTCGTAGCGGACTTTACATGCGAACTCAGCCAACTGCTGTGCGAGGGTGCTCACGAAATCTCCTCCTTAATCTTCCCAGGGGATTTCCAGACTGAATAAAGGTGCATACTGCTGGCAGCCGTAGACATCCGTCTCACCTGGCCCGCCGCTTGCCGTTTCACTCAGGAAGTTCGCTTTTATACCCATTCCAGGGTCGAAGAAATGAAAATTCTCCACCTTTTCCACGGGCACCCTGTAGGCCTTAGCTATGGCTTCCCTGGTTACGGCACCGCTTTCTTTCACCCTGTTATAGACTTCCCTGTCGTCGAATATGATCTCCATCGTGACCGCGAAATACCCGGCGTTCTTGCTTCGGATAGTCCGCGCCAGCTCGCATATGTTTTTTATCTTCATTGGACATGCCTCCTGAAGTGGTTGATGATGTCTCCGTATGAGACCGAATCTTCATCCCTCTCCACCGTCAATTTCCACAGACCTTCGAAAAACTCCGAAGGATAGTGAGGTGCCGTCATGGCCGCTAGCTTCTCTATGTAATCTCCGTCATCGACGGGGTTCTCGGGTTCGCCCTTCGCAACAGGTACGCCTTTTTTGAACCGCCGGCCGTCTTTCAGTACAATCTCCATCCAGGCACCGCGCTCCTCGGGGTACTTCTCATCCATTTCTGGATCGATATCTATAGATACTTTTGCCGCAACGCCCTGAAGCTTGCGGTCGGAAAGGATCTCCTCCGAATAGTCCTGGAGGGTCACGTTTCCCCGATCCAGCGCCAGCGCCACCGAAAAGGGCATGCTGAACATGGCCTCTTCGAAGTTTTCAGGGTGGCGTATCTGGCCGACTTCGGCATTCCCAAGGCTGTACGTGCGAATACGGATGCTTTCGATGTCTTCCAAAGAACACCCCAGATGTTCCCTGGCCTCACGGGCCAGATCGATGGCCGCATGGCAATGGCGGCAGGTCGGATAGAGCTTCGTGTAGGTGTACATGATTTCCCAACGGCTCCCAAGATCACCGATGAGTGCATCCTCAGAGTACTGACCGTCGCACATGGCCTTCAGCCACCCGTGGATTCCCTCGTAAAGCGTCCGTGGAGCCTTTGCACCCCGGGCGGAGAGATCCGCCGAAAGCACTCCCGCCATGGCAGCCTTGCCAGGCTGAAGCGTCTTGACCCCGGGATGGTCATGGAGCATCTCCTGGAGGCCCGCGCTTTGGAGTCCACCCATGGATACGGCATAGGCCATGCGCTCTGCATCCAGGCCCAAAATATGAGCGCACCCGGCCGCGGCGCCAAGGCTCCCGCAGGTCCCCGTGGAATGGAAACCCCGTTTAAGGTGCGACGGGTTGATGGCCCGCGCCGAACGCAGCATGACATCGTAGCCGGTCACAATTGCCGAGAGAATATCTATGAAGGAGCTACCCTCTCTCTCAGCCACTGCCAGGACCGCCGGTATAACCGCTACCGCCGGGTGTGAAGTGCCCCACCTGTGACCGTCGTCAAGCTCAATGGCGTGACCAATGATCCCCATCGCGGCGGCCGCGTTCATGGCGGGGACCTTCCTGTCGACACACAGGATAGTCGATTCTTCCTTGCCGCCCAGGCCCACAACGTACTCGTTCCAGATCTTGCCGAATCCACCCTCAAGGTACCCAACGGCAAGCTCCGATAAAAAGTCCGCCAAAACCCGTCGGGTCTTCTTTTTTACTTCCCGCGGGATCGAAGTGGAGTTCATACTGGCGTAAAAATTTGAAAGCTTCATCAGGTAAGTCCTGTCCATGTTCTGCATGAAAAATCCTCCGGATTACTGTCCCACTGTCTCGAAGGCGAAGCGGAAGATACGGTTGTCCAGGGGGTCGTCAAGCCTGATAAGGTGGTCTATGGTCCAGCGGTAGCACTTGTTCCTGGGATAGAGGGGTTCGTCCGTCAGAAGGGCTACAGAGCCTCCCGATGAATTCATCTGGCCGGGATAGCTCATATAGAAGAAACGGAACTTTGCACACTTGGCTACGGAAGTGGCGAGATCTTCGTCCTTTGAAACCACCTCGATTACCACGGCCAGCTCGTGTGACTGTGTTTTGGCTACGGGTTCGAGATCTTTCATTATGGCGTTTCTTCCGTATACGTGGAAATACAGCTCATACTGATCGTCTCTGGAAGGTCCTATGATCTGGGAAACCTTCTTCCGTGTGTCCTCGAGGATCTTGTCGATGTTTTCTATGGCCCGCGTATCCCTTATTCCCACCAGGTGGTAGACCCTTTTTCCGACTTCTCCGGCACCTTCGAGCTTCACCTTGTAGCTGCCGTCTGGTGAAGGAACGAATTTGCTTTTAGATACCCTGGTAATCCTGTCCGTTTCTGCCTTATATTCCGACTCGTGCATGTCCAGGATGCCCCCCGGGACCGCTTGCGTAAAGGAATCCACCCTTTCGTACATCGAATGGGCCGCTACGCTGTGAGGAGTTGCTCTTTGAGCCGGATGCATAGGTTCTATGGTGAAGGAGTCATTATAGACCGTCGCGATAATGGATTCCTTGATCATCTGGGGCCAGCAGACAAGGGACGCACATTCCGCGGCCTTGCCCATGTGGAGGCTGATGCCTTTCGGGAACCCCCTGAAAATGGGATACGCCGCAAGCACGGCGTCATCACATGCACGTCCGGCCATGATGACTTGTGCTCCCTCTTTCAGTGCGTGCATAATCTGCTCAACGCCCATACTTGCCGTAACGTTCGAAGTTTCATCAAGTACCTGCTGCGTAAGGGGGTACGGAGCACCCAGTGATTCTGTCTCGCCCCTTTCTATCCACTTTGCCAGATCCTTTTTATTGACCTGCGAGTAGATCCTGGCCATTTTGAAGGATTTCAGTCCGTGCTTTTTAGCGATCTTGCGGATCAACTCGGCGTATCGGTCCACCGCGCTGTCAGTACCTGTCGTACTGCAGGAACCCACAATCATAGGAACGTCCTTCTTGCGGCTTTCGACCAGCATGATTTCCAGGTCATGTTCCTCCCACTCTATGGGGTTATGCGGCTTATCGGCACCCAGAAAGGTCGGCCCGGCATCAGCTGTTCCAGCGTCGGCGGCGAAACAGTCTATATCACGCTTGACTCCCTCGTAGAAAGACCCCTCCTCGATGATATTGTCCCCAAGGTTTCCCGTTGATACCAGCAACGAAAGTTTTTCCATTTTCACAGCCTCCCTGGCAGTGCTTTATTGCGGCAGAAGAAAAGGAACCCGATTCTTTTCTCTGCGGAAATCGATATCCGTTTTTACCAGTCTCAAAATACTCCCGCTTTTAACCCATGTCAAGGCCGCAAAAAGAAAACAAAACCTGATGCGTCAAGCAAATCCCCTTTTCTTGAATACAGATATAGGCTGAAAAGTACGGCATTTCAGGAAAACACCTGGCACGCTTTTATTTTTCAAGGGAAGCAGATGAAATGTGGAAGAAAAATACCGAATTGGAATTTTTGAGCCACATATGAACACCAGAAAAAGGAAGTATATTTCCTTTTAGGCCCTGTTTTTGCCGCGGCGCGACGGGACACTAATGGCATGGTATTGCACGCGGCCCCGTCGCACCTTCGAGGCGGTTTAATTCCTTCAGTTCATTGACAATACCCAGTCGACCATCTCCGAAAAGTTGGCATTGAGATCCCCGGTTACATCTTTGCCTTCCTTGACTTTCTGCCGCATTTCGTGAATAAACTTTCTCCACATATCATTAACACCTGCTTCGTAGAATTCGCTGTAGGCAAAACTCTTCCTTTGGGTTTCGTAAACCGTCCCGTCCATCAATGCCTTCGGGGTTTCCCGTGCACCCATCAGGAAAGGAATGGAGTATCCATAAGCTGGAAGTGTCACGAAAATGGTTGTCAATGTCTCGGGGTGTTCCGGGTCGATAACAATCGTAGCGCTGGACTGCGCCCTTTCGAAGTTCCACACGGCGGGGTGTTTTGAAACCTTCGGGCTGTTCACCAGCTCCACGGTTATGTTGCCGTAGTTTGATATCAGCGCGTCTTCAGGGGCCCCATAATCGTTTTTGCGCAGAACCGTAAAGTATATGCCCTTGTATTCTTTTCCACCCTTGACAAGCGCCGGGTTAACCCGTTCTTCGTATATTTCGCGGCAATTATCGGCAATCTGGAGTACCTGCCCCTTGGCATCCACAAAAAGATAATTGGTGCCCCACTTCCCGCTCGCGATGTATCCCTTGTCAACGAAATCATGCAACACTTTACGGGCTTCTTCGACATCTTTGCAGTGTTCCGCGATATAGCGGGGTACGTAGTGGTTCATGAAACCATCATATTTTGGCGGATCCACAAAGGGCTTTTCCCCCTCGGGTGGAGTTACGTAATATTCTTTGTGCTGCCACTCGACAGGAACATCGGCCCCTCCCGCAAGACCTTTTTCATTGACGAAAAAGGAAACACCTGTATCGGCTGTACCCATCTCGCCGAAAAACTTGTAAGGTTTCTTGTCTCCCGACGGCACGCCGGTAATATGCTTGAGATAGGCCGACTGCAGGTCCGCCGCCGTCTCCCTGGTCTTATGGAAAATTATCTGGCCGTTTTTCGTCGCAGGAGGCACGACAGCAAAGGAGGTACAACCCACACCTTCGTAAAGAAGCGCAAGGTCCCTGTATCTTCCAAAGGTAAAGGCGATATAAAGTTCCCGGTCCAGACCTACCGTATCCGCAATGGCATTGAGTTCATCGATCCAGTAGGAGCATCCGATCTTTTTCGAAAGGTCTATCGAAAGCTTCGCGAAATTCCTCAGGAAGTCTTCCTTCCCTTCAGCCCTGGCCATAAATGCTTCATAAGCCTTTACGATCGAATCGCGGTTGATCTCTCCCCATATCTTCCCCACCTCTTCTGCGGTTCCTTCCAATGTCACGACGTCACCGGGAGACGCTATAAGCACTGCGGGGCAACTCAACAAGACCGAAACAACCACAACCAGCACCGCTAACTTCTTCATTCCCCTGACCCCTCCTCTTTCTTCTAAAACAACTTTTGACGACGACAACCGCATCCAGTCAACTCATGCGCACCCCCCCAATGTTTTGACATTCACAATATTCTTTGTGACGACTGGCACGTGAAGGTTTCTTCATGAAAGGTCATATGAATGTATTTTTGCGGTCATATATTTCCGTTTATTGTTTATCTTAGTCTTGTGATGTCATCTTTGTCAAACATCGCTTCATACAACAAACCTCATCTACTTCTCCTTTTTATCCATATTTTCTCTTTTTTCCTCATATTTTCGATGACACTCCTTCACCAAAAGAGATATACCATTATTAAAGTGAACTGTAATTTGGTTCCGATCAGTATTTTTTGAGGATATATACTTCCGTTATTTTCCTGATGATGGTAGTTTTTACCAATCGTGGAGTTTTCGTTATGTATGGGGTAAAACTTTTTGCTCGCATAGTATGGTATTGTTTTATGTATTTCATCAGACCTTCTGGTAAGAACTAATAAAAGGGAGGAACTTAGAATGACGCAACAGGAAACATATCCTTCGACAGTCGTCGAAATACTGCGTAACCTGTATTTCTCGAGCACACCCCTTAATTCTATCGACCTCCAGGAGGCCTTGAAAAAAGCCGGAATAGATCTGGATCCCCGCACTATCCGCTACCACATTTCCAACCTGGAGGAAGGTGGTGTAGTACACCGTTTGGGTAAACGGGGCGTGATTTTGACCAAAAAGGGCATCGAAGAGGCAAAGACGCTTCTGGTTTTCGACAGGATCGGTCTTGCTTCGCTGGAAACCCAGAAAATGCTGCTCGAATGCAATTTCGATATAGTTAAATGTAAGGGCAAACTCATCGTCAATGTCATCACCTGCCCCAAAGAGCGCATCATTGAAGCCCTCGAATGCCTTGACAAAGTGGCTTCTTCGTCGGTCATCGTGTCACCTCTGATCGGCCTCATCGATGAAGACCAGAAGCTCTGGAACATACGGATCGACCCTGGAAAGATAGGCATCGCGGCTGTTTCGTCCACAAATTACGAATCCATCTTCAGGCGCGGCGGAGTTCCGCTGGAGACTGCCTCAACGGGCCTTTATAAATTGTCGGACTATGCACCCAAGGGATTCATCGATTTAATTTGCCACTCTGGCACCACAATCAGTCCCGGACAACTACTGTGCCGTGGGCGCTATACCCAGGTTTCAAGATACCTCGAAACGGGATCCGGTTATGTCACAGCGAGTATCAAGACCTTTCCGTCCTTTTACTGTGACCGGGCCATGGAAATAGCCGGAACTCTCGGCAAAAGGCATTTCAACTCGCTCTTTGAAATGGGATGTACAATGCCCGAGAACTACCGCATGACAATCCAGGACAGGAACAAGGGGTACCTGCTGGTCTACGGGGGAGCCAACTATTTTGCTCCTCTCATTGAAAAGGGCATAACCGAGGAGATTCATATAACCGGGGCACTGTTTCGTATGGAGGACATGCTCACACCTGGCGAAGCTCTGGATAAATTCCGGAAGGGACAACCTGCCTATCACGGATTTTAATCATTCAACTTGATCTTCAGGACTTGGGAAAAAAGAAAAACCCGGCATCCTTTAAAACAAGACACCGGGCAGGTTTTGAAGATTATGCTGATCCACTCTTGCAGATATTCCACAAGACGTTACCCCCTGTAAGCGATCACCTCTATCTCCACAAGGACGTCCTTGGGGAGACGTGCCACCTCGACAAAGGCCCTTGCGGGGAAGTCAGAAGTAAAGAACCTGCCGTATACTTCGTTTACGGCGGCAAAGTCTTCCATGTTTTTGGCGAAAACCGTTGCCTTTACAACGTCCTTAAAGCTGAGTTGCTGGGATTCGAGAATAGCGCCCACGTTCTTGAACACCTGATCCGCCTGGGTCGCGGCGTCGGTACCTACCAGTTCGCCCGTTTCTGGGTCGAGGCAGATCTGTCCCGACACGAAAAGGAAATCCCCTGCCCACACCGCCTGGCTGTAAGGCCCTATGGCTGCCGGGGCCTTGTCGGTCTTTACTGTTTTTTTCATGACTCATCCTCCTTGAATATACTTTATGCCTGATATAGACGGGTACTGAAACTTTGCAGTATCAAACCGGGGTATGCCTTACTAAAAGAAGACATCTTTCTCAGGAATTCCCTTCCCCACCCTCATCCTGGGAGTCTACTTTCACGTCTTCTTCCGGCTGTTCGGCAGGAGCTTCGTCCGAAGACGCCGTTTCGGGCGCGGTTTTTTTACCTGTATTTATGCCAAGGGCCTCCGGTGACAACTCTATTGTGAGCGTGGCACCTCCACCATTGGGGCGTATTTCCGCCTTTTCGGGCTTGAGGTTCAGAAAAGGAACTACCTCTAGTATATCCGAGGTTATATCGAGGGTTTTCTCGTCAACCTCCTCTACAAAATCTCCCGCCTCTTCAACGGCTTTCTTTAAGCGCGGATCGAGAGAATCCATTATGTCCTTTTCATCTTCCGAAACCACGGGCTTACCGCCGGTTTTACTTCTAACCCATTCTAGGTCGGCGTCATCGAAGGCCTTGCCTGTCCCGGCAGGAGTCACCTCAAGACCCAAGAACTGCCCTTCAGGAGAGGCCTTTTCGGTAGCAGCCTCTTCAGACGCCGTCGAGAGATCCCCCGATGTTTCTTCGGGTACAGGCTCCTCAAGCGCGTCCGGTACCGGAAAAGACTCGCCTACCGGCTGAGCCTGCGGTATCGGTCCTTTTTCTTCATTTCCATTCCCGGGCCGCACGACGGAAATACTCACGGCGACCCCGACGATAAAGGCAAAGAGGGCAAAAATCAAAATATTTCTTTTCGTGGCAATCCCCTCCCTCCGGATAGGATACCACGCTCCACGATTTCAGATAAGCCTGCGGGAGTTGCGGATCGAAAGGACGACGAAAGCTATGACCAGGGCCTCGCCCAGCAGGAACAAGCCCCAATGAAAAGACTCGGGTACGTAGTTTCCGACAGCTTCCGCAAAGGCCTCACTTCCCGCCGAAAACCCGCTGGCCACAAGCATTGCCGTAAAGTCCCAGACGAAGGCAGCGAAAATCATCAAGGCACCGGCAATAAGAAGGCCGACCTCCAGGGGGCTTGTCCTGACGCGGTACCCGTTTTCTTCTAGCGTCACCAGTACAATGGACATGGCAATCATCGTAAGCGAGCAAAGGACGGGAGCCAGAACAGGTCCGACCCAGGTGACGGGAATCAAAAACAGAACGTCCCAGGTGAAAAGCGACGGCGGCCACCCGACAAACAATTTAAGGCCAACATAATACACAATATCCCAGATGCCAAAGGTGAAAAGAAAGTACAAAAATCGGTCGAAGAACCTTTTGCCCGCGAGGAACGCCACTGCACCAAGCATGACCAAGGTGGCCACCTCGCGCCAGATTTCGACGGCAAGAATGTCTGCGGGGATTTCGGCCGTCGGGAATCCAAAACCCGCGGGATACCAGAACTCGCGCATGTAAACGACCACCGCGGCTTCCAGGACCCCCATGGCGGCCCCGAAAACCAAAAGAGTCGCGAAAATACCGAATAGACTCCTGGATACGGATTCGACTCCCCCCGTTATGCGCGAAATGGGACGATTCATGAAACACCCCCCTTGACGTTGAGCCTGGAGCTAACTACTTGTAATCTTCCCTGGCGGGGCAGAAAGCGTCGATTACGCGGCAGAATGTTACGCCCCTGGCTTCGTGGGGCACTCCGCCCGGCAACACCAGAACGCAACCAGGCTCCAGAGTCCAGGTCTTGTCTTCCGAGCGGATTTCGAGGGTCCCCTCTACGACGTTGACCACCTGTTCGTGTTCGTGGGAGTGGGCAGGCAAAAGGGCGCCTTCGTCGATTTCCCACCACGCCATAGTCATGTTGTCGGAATGGGCGAACTTTCCCCTGACTCCCGGTGCTACTTCTTTTGCTTCGATGCTTTTCAAATCAGTCTTTTTGATCATTGGTCCGCCTCCCTGGAAAGGACCGACCGGGCGATGCCTGCATATCCCTCACAGGCTGAGAGCAACTGGTCGATCTCTATATATTCGTCTGCGACATGGGCCAATTCTTCCCTCGAGGGCCCGAAGCCCACGGTGGGAATCCTTGCCTTTCCTGCATAGTAGCTGCCGTTGGTGCAAAAAGAATAATGCGAGACACGTGGGGCCAGCCCCGACGACCTGAGACCTGCCAGAGCCTTGCGGACGAAGGGGTGGCTTTCCTCAAACAACCAGCCCGGAGCAAACCGCTCGGCCTTTATGGTCTCTCCCGTGTAGCATTTGGCGGTCCCTTCGGCGACAAAGACCTCGGCCTTGAGATCCGGCTTGAAGGCTGCGACACCTCTTATAATCCGCCTGATTTGCGCCAGTACCTCTTCTTTGGTTTCTCCCGGCAAAAGACGGCGGTCAAAGGTGACGCGGCACTTGTCGGGAATGACGCTTGCTCCCGGATAAGGCGATGAGATGATATCCGTTACTTCGAGTATGCCCTCTCCAAGTACGGGGTGGGAATGAGGGATGAATTCCTTTTCTACGTTCATCAAAAGAGGGAGCATCGTCTTTATGGCGTTAAGTCCCATAGAGGGGTTCGACGAATGGGCCGACTTTCCATAGGTCTCCATTACGATCTCGGCGCGTCCCCTCTGTCCACGTTTGAGGTCAAGCCCCGAAGCTTCGCCGATGACTACGTAATCAGGGTTCGTAATTGCCGCGATTGATTCCGAGGCCACTCCCTCGAAGCATTCCTCATGCACGCTCCCGGCGACTACAAGCTCTCCACGCAGTCCTTTAGCCTCTTCCCTGAGCAGGTCCGCCGCAAAGACCATGGCGGCAAGGGCTCCTTTCATGTCCGAGGTGGCGCGTCCCCAGATACGGCCCCCGGAGACTTCCGCCCCGTAGGGATCGTGGCTCCAGGACTTTTCGTCGGCCACATCTACATGGTCCATGTGGCCTTCAAGCAAAATTTCGGGGCCGCCTTCTCCTAAGACCATGCGTCCTATCACGTTTCCGTAATGGTCGATTTCGACCTGGTCGTATTTCAGCGATCGCATCGCCTCGGCTAAAAGATGCGCCACCTCGCCCTCTTCGCCCGAAAGGCTTTTACGCTGAATGAGTTCCCTGCATAGCCCTATGAGCTCGTTTTTCCGTCTTTCGTCGATCATGGTATCCCTCCTCCGGCCGCAATAACGTAACTGGAACCAAGACATGGAGGTTTTAACCAGATGCTGATGTTTACATCGATTTCTCTCGCCTTTTCCTCCTGTAATGCCTGTAATGCAATTCTATTATTGCACATGGGATTCAAAAAAAGTTTTGACCATCTGAGGGAGAATAATGAGATAGTAAACAGGCAACAAAAAAGGGGGGTACATATGTACCCCCCTTTTTTGTTGCGTACATCTTACTGTTACTGTCGAGGGATTCCAGATTCCTCGTAAATACGGTTCATCAAATCTGTTCCAACAATTTCTTCCATCTTCGGCCATACTACTTTCCTTACATGTTCGGCTATGCGATTTAATTGTTCATCAGACAACATAACGATTTCCCAGCCAAACTCGTCTTTCAGCTTTTGGCGGAATTCTTCATCTACCTGTTCTGCTTTATCCCACTGGATTCTTGCTTCTTCCTGAGCCGCCTGCGTCAGTATCTGCTGATCCTCTGCGGAAAGCTTATCCCATACATCTTTATTTATCACAAACCACCATGTTTCTACGTAATCATTATATTGTATCCAAACTTTTTGCACGTCCCTGAATTGCCATGCCTGGAAGGGTGGCCCTCCCATCTGCCCATCGGCTATCCCCATTTGAAGCGATGTGTAAACTTCGGCATAAGGTATGGGAGTTGGAATATACCCCAAAGCCTCATATGTCCATTCACAGGGTTTGATCGGCATAACGCGGACTTTTACCCCTTTTTGTACGGTAGGATCATCATACTTGTCAGGCAGCTTGCTCAAGGAAAGACCGGACATTCCTACCGGTAAAACGTCAAGGGCCTTTATATTGTGCTTTTCCCACAACTCTTGGTTGACCTTAAACGTCCAACCATCAGGGCCGTATACTTTTTTGGCTTCTTCAAATGTAGTAAACAAATACGGGAAATAATATGCCAAATTCAGCTGAGGATCGAAGTTAGCATTTGATTGTTGTAACGCCACTTCGATGGTGCCTCTCATCACCATTTCGAAGACTTCAGTCCAGTCACCCAATACCCCACCGGAATAAACGTCTATTTTAATCCGCCCATTGGTCCGTTCAAAGACTTTTCGCGCAAATTCTTTAGCTCGAATGTCGTAATCACTGCCTTCAGGGTGAATCTGCGACATTCTCCATTGATACTCTGGCTCTGCAGCAAAAGAAGGTTGTCCTGCAACAACAATAAGGCTTATTGACATTAAAACACAGATTGCTAACAGCATGACTGACAATTTTTTCACACTCATCAAAACCTCCCCCTTTGCTAAACTAACCACTATGCCGCCCGCTCTCTCCATCACGAGTATCTTACAGGACTCCCTTTTTCCTATTTATCCCACCGCCCTTCTTTTATGGCTAAATTGCTCCAATTGCTCATCGCTAAATCAACACCTATTTTACTCCCATGATCAATCGTGGAAGAAACATGGAAAACCACGGGAAATAAGTTGTCAGAATTATCACTGGCAGATTTCCTAAAACCATGAAAATCAGGGCGGTAGGTAAATATTGATTAAATGGAACTTTGCCGATCCGCCCTCCTAAATAGAGTATCGGAGCAGTTGGGGGTGTAACATTGCCCAAGCCCAGGTTCGTTCCCAAGATGGCCGCAAAATGTACCGGATGCACTCCAATGCGCATCATCAACGGCAAGAGCAAAGGCGCCACCAACATAGTTCCACTAAGGTCGTCCATTAGCATTCCTATTATCACGAGAAAAACATTGACCATGAGAAGAATTACTATTTTATTGTCAGAAATGGAAAGCAGGAAATTGGCTATCATCATCGGCACGCGCTGCATGGTATAAAGGCGACCTAAAATGGTGACAAAGAAAAGCATCATTATTATTACACCGCTTGTCGTAGCAGCAGCCGTTAATGATGCGAAAAACGTCTTTATATTAAGCTCCTTGTAAACTAAAAAGCCAATTATTATAGAATACGTGACTGCCAGAGCAGCCGCTTCAGTTGGAGTTGTCGCCCCACCGTAAATTGCGCCGAGGATTATAATCGGCATTAACAAACTCCATATGCTTCTTTTGGTAGCTCGCGCAACTATCCGAATTTTCTCGAAACCCGGCGCCGGCGGTTCCACTGTTACCGTGGGGAATTTTCTTTTGACCATGAAGTAATTTATTATTGAATAAATAGTTGCCATCAAAATACCCGGCAATATCGTTGCAAGAAAACATGCCGTGACGGAAGTCTGCGTCACCCATCCGTACAGGATCATTGGGACACTGGGGGGTATTAGTTGACCCAGGATAGCGGAGCAACTCACCATTGCTGTCGTATAGTATCTGGGGTAACCCCTTTCTTCCAGTTTAGGGATCATAATCGTTCCTATCGCGGCTACTGCCGATGAAGCCGTCCCTGAAATAGCACCGAAAATAGCACATGCCCAAATGGTAGCAGCACCAAGTCCGCCCTTCATGCGACCTAAGATCGAGTCAGCAAAGGTTGTTAACCTTTCTGCTATTCCACTCGAGCTCATTAACATACCTGCTATGATGAAAAAAGGAATCGAAAGAAGAGTAAGCGAATTAAGTGCCCTGAAACCAACAGTCATGAGAAACGAAAAGTCAGGGAATGCTACAATCCCCATGTAAAGTGCCGCGGCCATAAAACAGAAAGGCACCGGCACTCCCATAACGATAGTTACGATTAAGATGATGATGTCAATTACGACATGCATTAAAATTTATCCTCCTCTACACAAGTTGAGCCGTCTAGTTAGTTAATCTCTTTTTCTGAATCTGTATCGAACGAAATTTGTATCGGCTTTTTGCCGATTAGCTGAAGGAAATAATCCATGAACTCCACTAATGTATACAACAACATCAACAACGCGGCCACGAACAGCGCAACCTGGGAATAAATCATAGGAATACCTAAAGAAGGCGAGCGCTCATAGGTCTTGATAGACCAGGTAACATAGTTCCAGGTCCAGTTAGTCATTAGTGCGACCATCGTTAAAGTGAATAAGGACACAATAGACTTTATAAACACCAATCTCCTGGAATCTTTCACCAACACGTTGAGCAAATCTGCCCTAATATGGCTTCTTTCCCGGCTACCATTGGCAGCACCTATGAAGTACATCCAAAAGCCTAACAGGGTAGCCATTTCTTCTACTCCCATTATCGGATGTTTAAAAACATACCTAAGTATCACTTGAATCATTACCAAAACAACTATGACGACGGACGTCGCTACCATGATGGCTCGCTCGAATTTAGAAAGCATATTCCAAATAAATAAACCCAAGGGCTTTAACTCCTTCCTCACAAAAACAGATTTTTGTTCTTAGCGGCTTACCTAAATAAATATTTCATTAAGATCTCTGGATATTCCCCATTTTATACACTGACCCGCTATATTCTCAAGGACAAAGCGACAACGCTAAAGCTACAGGTTTCAAGCTTGCCTAAAAAACTCGTATAATTCACTTTTGCGTATTGTAAAAATCATCAAGATCTGAGATTTCAAAACCCATTAACAACCAGGCTCTTTACCAACTGTTTAGATATTTTTCAAGACCACCCTGTAATTCCTGTTGAGACCGTAAACTTACTCTCCGATAAACAAACGCACGCATGCGTTAATCAGGCCGTGAGTTAGATCAAGCGACCAGTTTAGATGTGAACTCTACGAAAAAATAGTTGCTCTTCTCTCATAAAAGACGCTCTTCCCCACATGTTGTAAAAACATTTATAATGCCTTTCTCTTTCAGGCATCGCCCTGTTTCTTTACGGTTACGCCGTTTTCCCCAAGGAGTTTGAGAACGGTTTCGTTATCCATACTCAGGTCCGCGGCAAGGAAATCGACATCCGCCGAGGTAACGTTCCTGTCGTTCCCAAGGCTTTCGGCCATATGCCGTATGTAGGATGCACGCAGTCTTCTTAAGTCGATCTCATCAACGGTTATTTGCGAAGGTTCCTCCGGAATAATGATGTTTTCGCCAGGTTTTTCCTCTTTAGGGTTTCCGCGCCTGACTTCTACACCCATTTCCTTTGCAAAGGCCAGCTGGGCGTAAGGGTGTTTCCCGGCTCCCGTGTATTCGGTTTCGTTCACAACCACGATCTGGTCTTCCGGCATGGTCTGGGCGAGGGCGACGGCCGCCGTCAGGGAGGTGTTTCCCGCCGGACCGCGCTCGAGGCCTTCCAGTTGCGCCAGTGCTTCGGTTATGTAGAACACCGACCCCTGGGTCACCGTCACGTATCGGTCAAGGTACCTGAGGACTCTTGCTGCGTTCCTGGGCACATCGGACCGGTCGGGCCACACGGCAAAGGGGATGCCGAAACCAGTGTGCCCCGTGGTGAAGGACTTGCGGTTGAAATCGCGGTCCGACGCCATGTGCAGGCCCTCGAGGTTCACGCTCGCCCCGATGACCTTCGTCTTTTCACTCCCGGCCTTTTTCACGCCCCTGGCGGTTCCCGTGGTGATACCACCGCCCGCATGGGTACTGACGATCACGTCTGGGTCTCTGCCCGTCTGATCTCTCGTCTGTTCTATTATTTCCGTGCCCAGGGTCTCAATCCCCGCTATAGAGAAAGGAGTGTATAAAGAAGCGTTGAAGTACCCGGTTTCCTCAAGTACCAGGAGAAACACGTAAAAAAGCTCCGGACCTACCGAAAGTTGCAGCACCTCCGCGCCGTAGGCTTCGCAGGCCCTGCCTTTTTCCGCTATTTCCGGCTGTTCGAAGCCCCGACTGTCGAAGACTTCCTGTACGATGATGCAACCCAGGTTGCTCCTGGCCGCCTGGCTCGCCACCGCGGCTCCGTAATTGCCGCTGGTGGCAGCCACAACTCCCGGGTAGCCCTTTCTTTTCGCGTGATAGACAGAAAGAGAGGCCCGCCTGTCCTTGAAGGATCGCGCGGGGTTGTTGGCTTCATCTTTGACGAAAATCCTGGCGCCAAGTCCGGGCGAGGAAAGTCTGCGAGCCAGAACCGTGAGATTTTTGAGCTCTATCAGCGGAGTCTTCCCGACGTTGGCTTCTTTCTGGATGGCAACAACTTCTTGCAGGTTGTAGCCTGTTTCGGCCATCATCCGTTCGTAATCGAAGGCAATTCTACCCGTTGCGTATCGGCTATAGTCGATACCAACCGATTTTTGCATGATCTCCGCACGTCGCTGCATTACGGATGTGTAGTCCCTGGCTTTCATGACGGAAACTCTCTCCCTAGAATACGCCGTAATTCGTTTCCAACATTCCGAAGCTCTCTGGGAGGAGGCCCGAAACCGACATCGTAGGAGGGGTTGACTGCCATGAGCGTTCCTTTGAGCTTCCTGCCAGCGGCTGTTTCTATGACCACCTGGTCTCCAATCTCGGCATTTTCGTCGACAAGGACACCCTTAACTTTCATTTCAAGGGGCACAAGAGCGGTATCTTCCGGCACTTGGGGAGCCCTGTCGCCAGCCTCAAGGACAATCTGGTGAATCTGTACCCAGTCCCCCTTACAGGCTGATTCACTCATTCGTTGCTCTCCCCCTTTTCGGCTAAAGGCTCTTTTGCCGCTTATTTATCGCTTATTTATCCTTTAGAACAACAAACGCCCGCTTCCATTGATACTTTTCGAAATCTCAAAAACCGACATTCAATGTACCCGAAGCGAGATAATTACCAGGAGCGCGCAGTCAAATCTACACTACACTTTGGGGAACACGTCTAAAAACCCTTGTGCGGGATAAAGTTTGATCCGGACAATTCGTGTCCTTCTTGAAATGCTTAAGGAATTGTACAACTATGCAATATTATAGACTGCATGTCAAAGCTTTAACGAATGGATACAATATACAAAAACAAAACTTTCTCACTCTGCCTGCCAGAAAACGGGGGTTTGCCGTAATCATGATGACCTCGGGATCTTACTTCCCCGCCGCTTGGCGAAAGAGGCAATGGCCCCAAATAAACAAGACTCCTTCCATGTTTTTGCGTCCGATTCCCTGTGGGGGCACCAATTGAAAAGAGGGACCGCCCGAAAACAGCGATCCCTCTAAATCTAACCTCTGAGTGGGAATGGTTACTGGGTCACAAGCGGAACCACTGCGGCCGGTTCTATGACCCGGAAGGTGAACGACTCGGCCATAAAAAGCCGCACCTTGTCACCCACGGTAGCTTCGTAGCCGATGCAGAAGTCTTGTCCCAGGGTGAGCTCGAAGTCTCCGCCCCTTGTGGAAACGACAAATGCGCCCTTCACGTTCGGAGCGAAAACCACACCTGATTCAAGGAGCGATGAAAGGCGTTTCCTCAGGGGATATCCTTCCCCTTTCACATCAAGGGCCTGCCAGAGCTCCGGACCCGCCAAAAGCATGTAAGGGCCTCCAACGGAAGCTTCTTTCAATTTCACAATGGCCTTCGAAATCGATGCCATTATGTCGCTGCCAGTATTCATTGAGAGGCTTACGGCATTGTCCTTGCCAGCCTGGGCAAGTCCCGTTATGTTGGCCGGCTCGAAACCCTGGTAAACAGCTTTTTCCTCGAAGAGGGCCATCTTGCGTGCGGCCTCGATGACAGGGTCAAGTTCGATGTCCTTCGCGCCTCTTGCGACGTTGTCAAGTTCCCACACATCAAGTTCGAAGGGCACCCTTGCTTCCACCAGCGGTTGAACCTTGTGAACACCCCAGCACACATCACCTTCGCCACAAGATTTTGAAACTTCAAGGCGTCCGGTGACTACCGCGCCGTGATCCCAACCGTGAGGGCCGGAGACATCCACAAAACGGCGCGCCGAAAGCTGTTCTTTCAGTACTTTGCGTGCCTGATCATCTATTTCTTCCCACGCCTCTTCGTTGACAGGCGCTAGTGATCTTTTCAGCATATCCATGATTTTTCCTCCTTTCATATCCTCAAATAAGAAACAGAAGCTAGCTTTTCTTCAGGCTGCCTATGCCGAGGTTCGATCCCTTTTGGCCCGATCCGGCAGCTTCTCCACCTGTTGCGGCTTCTTCAACCTGTGTAATGGGAGCCTCGGTGAAAAGATACGTTCGCAACACCTCGTCGAAAACGGGCATCTTTCTTCTCAACCATTCCAACATCATCGCAGCGTGCTCGATTTCCTCATCTCTGTTGTGAATCAATATCTCCCTTATGGATTCATCTTTTGTCGCCGCGGCTCTCTGATGATACCAGTCGACTGCCTCGATTTCCTCCTTGAGACTGTGCAGCACCCTGGCTATATCCCTGTCTTCGGCGCCAAGTTCTTCAACGGGTTCATGATAATCGGACATACCTTGTTCCTCCTTTCGCGAAATCATTTCCAGTGTCATCTTCAGGTGTCACATGATATTCGTTATTATAACGCAAGCCACGGCTTTCGCCGAACAGAAGTATTCGTAAAATTTTAACCACAAATCATAACTGCGCCGTAATTCCAATCCCTCATTGGGACAGTATAGAAAACTGTAACGGTTTCCGTCGGCATTTTTTAACTCTCTACCGGTTCCAAAGGAGATGATCCTGTGCTCGCGCGCCGGGTTTTCGGCGAATTTGCGGAAATAAAGTTAAGGAACCTCTGAACAAAAGAGCTTGATAGTCGCAACATCAGAACCTTGACGGCCGAATCCGTTTCCTGTGGATAAGTCAGGCTCTTCTGGCCTTTTGAAGATTATTTCAAGGCCTTTTGGAGGGCTGTATCGCCCCTTTTGCCTGGGAATTCGGTCTTGCAAAAAACATTCCTGGCTTGGGATAGTAGGGTTCTATGAGGGCGCAGAGTCCCTTCCAGGGGAAAACCTGTTCCATCTCGGCCAGGAATTGCTCCCGCCTCGTGGGCTTTTTGTACTTCTCGAAGGTCATGGCGTTGGCAGGGCTCTTCTGGCTCTTCATATAAGATTAAGATCAGCTCCCCAAAAGAATGGCGTGGTCGAACAGATGGCTGGAAATTGA
>NPID01001088.1_pt1 | contig 42085 bp, 34 predicted proteins | sample 8637491 | NCBI WGS metagenome assembly NPID01 (sample SAMN07420843, study PRJNA396082) | bioreactor metagenome | isolation source: sample BA6 brine-fed electro-methanogenic bioreactor BA | place: Japan: Kochi | collected 2016-06-14 | reverse complement strand
TAAACTATGTTTTTTCACCAATGTTGACTTTTAAAGCAGGGCTTGTTTTAATACCGATGGGAATTATTACTGAATACCACGAACCATCAACGTATAATGGAGTTGAGCGTCCCTTGCTTGATACCCGTATTGTTCCAACTACCTGGCGTGAGTTAGGTGTCGGTTTTACGGGGCAAATTCAACCTGCAAGTATAGCCTATCAACTATACCTAGTAAATGGTTTTGCAAGCTACGATGGTGCTGCAAAGCTAAAGGGTGTTGACGGTTTAAGAGGAGGCCGACAGAAAGGAGCGGAATCGTTTATGAGCAGTCCAAACATCTCTACTAAAATCTCGTACTTTGGTGTTTTAGGGCTTGAGGTTGGTTTATCTGGGTATTTTGGGAAAACTCAATCGTCATTGTACGATGGAATTGATATGAATGACAGAAATCTTGTGGAAATGGCCGACAGCTCTGTAGTTGGGGTTAGTATGGTGGCTTTAGACTATAGGTATAGGAGTGGCAAATTTCGAACAACAGGGCAGCTCGTTTACAGCGGTATTAGCAATACCCAAAAATACAATGAGTTTACAGGGCGCGATTTAGGTTCGGCTCTATTCGGATATTATGTCGATTTCTCGTATGCTTTTCAGCTTAAAATACAGGATCAGCAACACGAGTTAGAACCATTTATTCGCTGGGAGCATTATGACACTCATTTTAATGTTTCCGATAATCTCTCAAAAAATAAAGCCTATCAATACAATGGTTTGGGTTTTGGGTTTGGCTATAAGTTCCATCAAAATGCTGTTTTTAAATCGGACTATATTGTATACAAGTCTGGATTAGACAAAAGGAGTAATGGAGTATTTAGCATGGGGGTTGGTGTTAGTTTTTAAAATATGAGGATGAATAGATTATTCGTATTGGTTTTTCTGCTCATTGTTGGTATTTCCTATGGGCAAGGGAGGAATGAGCAAAGAGTACTAAAGCAGGAGTACGGGAATACTGCCAGTGAACTAACAGTTTTGCCAATTAGCCATGTTAATCTCAACCAAGGAAATGTTAAGCAGGTTTTTTCCGTTCATAATTCCAACGAGCTATTGGGATATATTGTTGAAGTTGAGGTTAAGGGGCGGATGCACTTATTTAAAGCCATAGTACTGCTTAATCCCGAGGGAGCAGTCTACAGGGTTAACATTGTCGATTATCCGTCGACACACGGAGTGCAGGTTACAAATAAGCGATGGCTGAGTAAGTTAAGAATTGATGCAGTAACTGTTTATAACTATGGACAAAATGTAGATGCAATTAGCGGAGCCACAATTTCATCAAAGAATTTAGTAGTTGCTATTCAAGAGGTTCGGGAAGTTGTAAAGGCGTTATAAGAAATACGTTTGTCTAAAAAAATAGTGTTTATGAATTGGAGCAACCTGTTTAGTATTGGATACCACTGCTTTTTTCAAATTTCAATTTGACCAATGGCAGGAATATGGTGATAATCGATTAGAATTAATGCCTTAAGGTTGGTTTTTTGGTGATGTAGCATTTCTTGTTTTTTTGTTTTTCTTTCATATATTTGTGCACCCAAAAAATTGATTTACAATGCAACAACGATTATTATTTGCTCTAACACTGGCTTTCGTCATTCTCGGAAATATTTTTTCGTTTGCTGCTAGTGCGTTTGAGGGTGATGCGAACAGAACAAATAGATGGATTGCTGCTTCGGCGTATTCAGAAATGCTAGCAAATAAATCAGCTGCGCAAAGCCCAACTTCCGATAAGTTGCTGTTAATGAGCGGTAAGGATATTGTTTGTGAGGTTAAGCGCGTATCCGAGAAGTTTGTGTTTTACACAAAGCCTGGCAGTAAGGATATGGAGTGGATTGATAGGCGATTGGTAAAAACTATCCATTATCAGAACGGAGTTGTGGAAGATTTAACCAAAAAGGAGGTTGAGGAAAAAGCACCCAAAGATTGGAACGAAGTTGTGCTAACCAAAAACGCCGATGATATAGCCGATATGGTTAAGGTTGGTGAAATTGAGGTAAAGCATGAAGCAACCACACGCCAGCATTATTTTAAGCCATATACGCTTGAGTCGAGTGCCGAGATTTTAGTCAGAAGGCAAGCAGCGAAAAAGGATGCCGATATTGCTTTGGTAATTAAGGTTGAGCATCATAGACCATATGGCGACCCACCTGTGGTTACCATAGTTGCTGAAGCCTATAAAAAGCAGTGAGGCTATTCAAGCGAAGTTTTCATATACTCTTCCTCTTCGGTGTAGCCAATTACCTCCCACATTTGTTTTGTTAGGTCTCTGTTTAGCTCATTTAAGCGCACTAACCTTTTGGGCTTAAAAACACTAATCTTTAGCTCTTTAACCCACGCCCAAATGGTGTTAGCAAATTTTTTGTACTCAAAAAAGAAGTATACCGATAGCGGCAGCGAAACTGCGTAGGCAATTGTGAGCGTTAAGCTTTTTGTTACAAGGGCAAAAATTGCAATTTGAATAGCATGCAGTATTGGAGTAATTACTAGCCCAACGGTAAACCTTACGCTGCTTATAAACTGCTTATCCTTAAATTTTTTGCTTAGTAGGTTAGGCAAGGTAAACGATAGCAGGTTATTTATAAACGAGTACAGCTGAAGGGGTAATAGCGCAGTAAAAAGAATGGTTAATGGGATGAAAGCCCATTTTTTTCCAGAACTCATAGGGTAAAATTCTGAATCAAGTTTTCTCCTGTTTAGGAGTAGGTTGTACTCCAGTGAGTCTGCAGCAAGAAGTAGAAAATCATCGAATTTGTCCTGCTTAAACTTGTCTAGCTTATCGATAATAAGTTTTTGGGCTGTAAACTCGTTGCTGTGATTGATTTTTATGCTATTCTGCTTCAGATATGTTTTGGTAAACATTTGTAGGATTATACTATAAACGTTGTAATACTTTTCATCCTTAATGTCAATCATTTCGGGTCTTAAGCCCTTTTCCACAAGTTCTATTAAAAGATTGTGTGCCCTGGCTGGGCTTTCTTTGTAGGCTTTTACCAGAGGTTTAACCGGAATTGGTATTCCATAACGAATCAGTAGTTTACTTCTAACTTTAATGTAATTTGAGTAATCGAGCCCCACAGGAACAATGTGAATATCTAGTTCACCATCAAGTGCGCTTTCGGCCTGAAGGGCAATGCGAGCAATCCCTTTTTTTAGGGGCAATCTTAACCTCTTCTGATCGCCGTGATTACCTTCAGGCAGAATTACTAATCCGTTTCTATTTCTAATTACATCAATGGTTTTGTTGAAAATTTCATCGTTCTTTTGCAGGTTCTCATATCCATCGCGAATGCGAAAAATTGGAAGAATTTTTAGGAATGTAAGAATTTTATTTACGGTAGGCTTGTTGAAAATATCGGCACGAGCCAAAAAAACGGGCTGCCATGTTTTAGTGCAAAGCACGGCAAGGGCATCCATTAGGGCATTTTGGTGATTTGGTGCGAAAATTACTGGCTTGTCTGTAGGGATGTTTCCAACGCCCTCAATGGTATGTTTAAAGTAAAACCGAAAGCCAAGATCTACGTAATGCTTAAGAATGTAGTATGGTCTTGACCATTGTTCAATTCGTTCTCGTTTAGTTGGCATACTGATAAACTTTATTTAATCGGGTTTTGCTTTAACAAAGGGCTTTTTTGCCCAAAACGATGCTATTCCTAGGCCAGCAATTATGTGCCAAATTCCCCACCATGCAGCAACAAACGCCATTCCGCCTAGCCCATCGAAAAGGTTAGGGTTAAAAATGAGCACAAGGCCTAAACCTGAATTCTGAATGCCTGTTTCAATGGTTAGTGTTCGCCTGTCGGGTTTTGGAAGTTTAAATATACTTGCCAAGGAAAACCCCGTGGTTAGTGCCAGAATGTTGTGGATAAAAACCAGCAACAGAATCAGGTGAATGTACTCTAAAAAAAACTTAAAGTTCGACGCTAAAGCAGCTAAGATGAAACCAGCAAAAGCTAAGAGTGAAAAAAGTTTAAGCGGTTTTATAATTTTTTTTGTAATGGCCGGAAAGCGATTGGCAAACCACACGCCCAGTATTATTGGTATGCCCAGCAGGATAAAAACAGTCTTCATCATTTCCCAAGCATCAATTTTTATGGGAATAACAAGTTCGGCGGTACCAGAGTAGAGCCCTCCCCAAAAGGCAAAGTTTAGAGGTGTCATAAAAATTGCTGCAAGGGTAGCAATTGCTGTAAGGCTAATTGATAGCTCGATATTTGCTTTGGCTAATGATGATATAAAATTTGATATATTCCCGCCAGGGCATGCTGCAACCAGAATCATACCTAGCGCGACACTTGGCGATGGCTTAATTATTAGAACAAGCAGGAAGGTAAGCGCAGGTAGCGCAATGAACTGTGAAATTACTCCAATAATAACCGACTTTGGCTTAGTTAGCACTTCCTTAAACTGCTTAATCTTAATTTCGAGGGCAACGCCAAACATAATAAAGGCAAGGGTAATGTTCATAAAAAGTAAGCCGCCCTTGCTAAAGTTTAGCCTAATCCAATCGAGAATTTCTAGATCTTTTTTTATGTGCAACTCAACCTTCGAAACGCTTTGGCTTACTGTTTCAACACGATGCCTATCGGAGTAGTAAAAGTCAATTCCTTTTGCTTGGCTATCTGGCTGGCCAGCAATTGCGTTAACCTCGGAAGCGCTCATGCCTATTCTAAGCATCGAGATTCTGCGTGCAGGGGCAATGGAGGAATCTTTTTGGCGCTTTTGGGGTTTTATGCGCTGACCAATACGGATGTCAATTACTTCTTCATCTGCTATCACAACCTGATCGGTTCCGTAGTAATATCGCCAAACGCTAACGGTTTTTGTGGGTGAGCCAGCAATTTGGATAACCTCAGTAGTATCCATGCCTACTTTTACTCTCTCTAAGAGTTTATGGTAATTTTTTGCATGAACCGTTAACGGATTTGCAAGATGAAGAAGGCTAAGAATAACTCCTGTTAGCAAAGGCGTTCTATGGAAATGCATTAGCTTATTCATAAGGCACAGGATTAAGAAACGCAAATTAGAGAAAAAAGGTTTAACTGCCAAATACGCCTATTTGTACTATTCGTTTAGTATTTCTCGCAAAAGTCTTCCTTGCTCTTCGTATCCTTTTTTACCTAAAAGAGCAAACATGTTCTTTTTGTATGCTTCAACGCCTGGCTGGTCAAATGGGTTAACATCAATATAGTATCCGCTTAGCGCGCAGGCCTTTTCAAAGAAATACATTAGGTAGCCAATCCAAAACTCGCTAATCTCAGGTATTTCAATGTTCATGTTTGGCACTTTGCCATCGAGGTGAGCAAGGGTGGTACCTAGCTGTGCCATACGGTTTACCTCCGATAGCCTTTTGCCTGCTATGTAGTTTAGCTCATCGAGGTTTTCGCTGTCGGTTGGTATGGTTAAGTTTTTCGTTGTTTTGGCAATTGAAATTACTGTCTCAAAAATAAAGCGTTGTCCTTCTTGGATGTACTGTCCAAGCGAGTGTAGATCAGTAGTGAAGTCAACGCCAGCAGGAAAAATTCCCTTGTTCTCTTTACCTTCACTCTCACCGTAAAGCTGTTTCCACCACTCAGTTAGATAGTGTAGCTTTGGCGTGTAGTTCACCATGATTTCAACGTTAAAACCGTTTTTGTATAGAGCATTTCGCGCAGCAGCATACTGGCATGCAATATTTTCGTTAAAAGGGACGTGTTCAGCAGTTTGCTCTTCAGCCTGAATAGCACCCTTAACTAGCTGCCCGATGCTATATCCTGCAATGGCAATAGGGAGTAAACCTACTGGGGTAAGAACCGAATATCGGCCACCCACATCGTTGGGTATAGTAAATGTTCGGTAGCCTTCCTGGGTTGAGAGCTGTCTTAAAGCACCTTTGCTAGCATCGGTAATGGCTACAATACGCTTTGTTGCTTCTTCTTTCCCAACTTTTGCTTCGAGGTGCTGCTTAAGTAGCCTAAAGGCTATTGCGGGCTCGGTTGTTGTGCCCGATTTTGAAATAACCACAATGGAGTAGGAGCGATTATCGAGCAGCTCGAGTAGGTCATGGTGGTAGTCTTCGCATATGTTATGCCCTGCAAAAACAATTTGAGGTGCACTTGGTGGCATAAGCCCCGCGAAAGAGTGGTTTAGCGCTTCGAGAACAGCTTTTGCTCCCAAATACGAGCCACCAATGCCAACAACTACAACAACCTCGCTTTTTTTGCGAAGTTCACTTGCACACTTCTCTATCTCACTTAGTTCATCCTCTTTAATAGATGATGGGAGGTTAAGCCAGCCAAGATAATCGTTGCCTTTACCAATTTTGCTATGCAGCACTTTGAGGTTTTGTTCAAAAGCTGATTGCATAGCCTGAATTTGTTCTTGAGTGGCAAATTCATAAATATCCTCAATGTTTACTTTAACTGTGCTCATATGCTAATTTTTTATAGTGTTATCGTAGTTTTTCGGTTAGTATTTTCATTTCAACAGCGGGGGCTATTCCTTCGTAAAGGATGTTGTATACGGCTTGGGTAATGGGCATTTTTACGCCATGTTTCTGGTTTATTTCATGAATGCATTGCGTTGCGTAGTAACCCTCGGCAACCATGTTCATTTCAAGCATTGTTGCTTTAACTGTATAGCCTTTGCCTATCATGGTGCCGAATAGCCTATTTCGGCTAAACTGTGAGTAGCTAGTTACAAGTAGGTCGCCCAGATAAGCCGATGTGTTTGTTTTGCGCTTGCTCGGGTATGTTTTATCTAAAAAGCGTTTAATCTCGCGCTGGGCATTGCTAACCAATACGGCCAAAAAGTTATCGCCATAGCCTAAACCGTGGGCTATGCCAGTTGCCATGGCAAAGATATTTTTTAGTACAGCGCTATATTCTGTTCCGTAAATATCAGTACCTGTGGTAGTTTTTATATAGTACGATTCGAAGTATGAGGCTATATACTTAGCCACATTCTGCTTTTTGCATGAGAAGGTAAGGTACGATAATCGGGAAAGGGCAACCTCTTCGGCATGGCAAGGACCGCTTATAACTCCAATATTGTCGAAAGGTACATTGTAATGCTGGTTAAAATACTCGGCAACGGTAATGTTATCGTGGGGAATAATTCCTTTAATGGCTGTTACAATAAACTTGTTTTTGAGGTCGAGGTTTAGCGGTTCGAGCCAAATTTTTAGGAATGCCGAAGGCACAACAAAAACTACTATATCCGATTTTTCAATTGTTTCGTTAATGTCGTTACTAATAGTAAGGCGGCTATTATCGAAATTAACCGAGCTAAGGTAGTTCGGGTTGTTTCGGTGAAGCTTAATGTTATCAATAATTTCCTGCTCGCGTATGTACCAGTTAAGGTTTTCTTGGTTTTCGTGAAGAATTTTGGCAATTGCAGTTGCCCAACTGCCACTGCCTACTACACCAATTGTTTTTTTTACCTCCATTTCAAAATATGTTATTTTTTCCGACCAATGCTGATCGAAAAGTATATTTATACATGAATTAGCAGCATGCTACGCGGAATGGTTAAGAAGTGGAAACGGAGCTTTGTTACTATACCAATTCATAGCCAGCAGCATAGCTAAAAACTAAAATAGTTATGAAACAGCTAAGGTAGAGAATATTTTTTTAGAATGTATTTAGCTGAGGCAACAGAAAAAAATGCACACGTTTGTTGGGTGAAGTTTTTATGAATAAACGATTATTGCCTTTAATAGAAAAGGGGGCCGAAGGCCCCCTTGCGCTATCCGAACCAAAATTTCAAGCTATGATAAGAAGGTCCGGTGGTCATGGTACAAAGGTATACAATTAAATTTAGTGCTGTGATTTTTATTTGCTTTTTTTAGAGGTTAAACCGCTTTTACAATTGTTATGGTTATTTCGCGGGCATCCCTTGGTCCATCAAACTCACATAAAAAAACATTTTGCCAAGTTGATAGTCCTAGCTTACCATTGGCTATTGGAATGGTTTCCTGTGGGCCAACAATACCCGCTTTCAGGTGCGAGTCGCCATTGCCATCCTGTTGGTCGTGAAGCCAAACACCTTTTGGTATTAGCTTGCCAAATAGGTTTACAACATCGGTTTGAACCGATTCGTCCCAGTTCTCCTGAATCATTATGGCGGCGGTTGCACCGCGCACGTATACGTTAACTAGTCCTTCACTAATTCTCGCATTAGCAACAATGCTTTCAACTTGTGGAGTTATATCGTACAGGGCTTCCCTTTTAGTTGTTTTTACCGAAATGATAGTTTGCATACTAGTGTTTTTTTCAAAGATATGATTATTAGGGAAAATGGTGTACGATCGTACGCAAAGTTTAGTCCTCCTTATACTCTAGTATATCGCCTGGTTGACAATCCAACTCTTTGCAAATGGCCTCAAGTGTTGAGAATCGTATCGCCTTAGCTTTCCCTTTTTTTAGTATCGAAAGGTTTGCCATGGTTATGTCAACTCGTTGCGACAGTTCAGTTAACATCATCTTGCGCTTGGCAAGCATTACGTCGAGGTTTACTATTATTGCCATAACTAAACGGTTAGCTTGTTTTCTTCTTCAATTTCGGCACCCTTCTCAAGGATATGCGATAATACCCAGATAAAAAGAGAGAATAGAAGTAAAGATCCATATGATCCGTGAGTATAGCTAAACTCTAAGCCATCGAACGAAAGCTTAGGTAGGGTGTATATGTTAAAAGTTGACACCATTGCTTGCATATAAACCCAAATACCAGCGATTACATAAGCAATTCGCTTGAAATGTTTAATGTTTACCGGATCGAAAGCATTGCCCAATTTTACCTTTTTAGTAAATCCCTTAAATAGCCAGAGTATGTAGAGTAAAGCCCCTAAAACGGGCAAAATGCAAAGCGAAAGTACAATGGAGAATGGGCGAGGGGCATTTTGAAAAAGAATAGTACCACTAGCCTCTTTTATTGAAATTGAAGAGACTGTATTACTAAAAGCAAAGCTTCCCTCCTCCATGACATTAAACTTGACTGGGAGATCAATTCCTACATTTGGCGAATCGGGAGTTAACCCAAGGGCGTTAATGATAGCAAAAATTAGAAATAATGCACAAACGCTGGCAAGGAACCAAAAGAAAAACCGCGATAGACCATCAATTAGCCTAAGGCTGAAAGGTGAATTTTGTGTTTTCATAGTATTATTGGTTAAAGTTTTATGTTACAAATGTAATACTATTATTTTTATAAACAACAAAAATATATCGAAAAACAATAAAAAAGTAAAACAAAACAATAAATATGTAGGTGGATTAAGCAAAAGATGAGCAAGGGTATCTTTTACAAAAAAAAGCGTTGAAGGATAACCCTCAACGCATATAATAATCTAGTAATATGTTTTATTCTTCAACCCATTTTGCAACCTCTTCCATGGCAGGATTTGTAAGTCCTAACTTATTCTTTTTGTTGTATCCACATAGGTCGTTGAATAGTTTTCCGGCTTTCATGCTTTTGAGCGAAGCAACGGTTACGTGCCCCATTTTTTCGAGCACTGGAACCCATTCGGCCGGAACGCCTGCCTTGGCAAAAACCTCAACACAATCCTTGCGGGTTTTGGGTTCGGGTTTCATTTGGGGGAAGAAAAGCACATCCTGTATCGAGGGTTGATTGGTCATGAACATGGTTAGCCGGTCAATCCCTATTCCCATTCCCGAGCAGGTAGGCATGCCATATTCGAGGGCACGAACAAAATCGTGATCGATAAACATGGCCTCATCGTCACCTTTTTCGCTAAGCTTGAGCTGATCTTGAAAACGTTCAAGCTGATCAATTGGATCGTTAAGCTCGCTGTAGGCGTTGCAAAGCTCCTTGCCGTTTACCATTAGCTCGAAACGTTCTGTAAGCTCTGGGTTGCTGCGGTGACGCTTACACAGGGGCGACATCTCAATGGGGTAATCCATAATAAAAGTTGGCTGAATGAAGTGGTGCTCACATTTCTCGCCAAAAATTTCATCAATAAGCTTACCCTTGCCCATAGTGTCGTCAACCTCAATGTCGAGGTTTTTGCAAATTTTGCGCAGCTCATCTTCCGATTTTCCGCTAATATCAACTCCAGCATACTCTTTAATGGCATCGGTCATGGTAACTCGGCGGAAGGGGCGCTTAAAATCAATTTCCTTATCGCCAACAGTAACCTGCGTTTTACCATGTAAGGCAAGGGCTACCCGTTCAATCATTTCCTCGGTAAAATCCATCATCCAGAAGTAGTCCTTGTAGGCCACGTAAATTTCCATTACCGTAAATTCGGGGTTGTGGGTACGGTCCATTCCCTCGTTGCGGAAATCTTTAGCAAACTCGTAAACCCCATCAAATCCACCAACAATAAGCCTTTTTAAGTATAGCTCATTGGCTATTCGTAGGTACAGCGGCATATCCAGCGCATTGTGGTGCGTAACAAATGGACGTGCTGCAGCGCCACCTGGAATTGGTTGTAGAATTGGCGTTTCAACTTCAAGGTATCCCTTCGAGTTAAAGAAATCGCGCATGGTGTTAATAATTTTATTGCGCTTAATAAATGTATCGCGTACTTGAGGGTTAACCACTAGGTCAACGTAACGTTGACGGTATCGTTGTTCTGGATCAGAAAAAGCATCGAAAACCTGCCCATCTTTTTCCTTAACAATTGGGAGTGGTTTTATCGATTTTGAAAGTATGGTAAGCTCATGGGTATGTACCGATATTTCGCCCATTTGGGTTTTAAACGCATGGCCCTTAATGCCAACTATATCGCCAATGTCGAGTAGCTTTTTAAATACCGTATTGTAAAGCGTTTTATCATCGTCGGGGCAAATATCATCTCTGCGGATGTAGACCTGAACCTTTCCCTTCTCATCTTGAATTACAAAAAACGATGCGTTGCCCATAATGCGTCGGGTCATAATACGACCAGCAATGCAAACCTCAGTTTTATCATTGCTAAGCGCATCAAAATTGTTAATTATATCTTGCGATGAGTGGCTTACTCGGTACTCTGCCGCGGGGTAGGGGTCAATCCCCAACTTGCGTAGCTCGGCAAGCGATTCTCTCCGAAGCTGTTCTTGTTCGCTTAGTTCAAACATATTGATTTTAGTATTGAAAATTTGGTTGCAAAGATAGCTAATTTTTTAGGGTGTAAAACTCAATACTTTATATAATTAACGTGCTTGTATAACAGAATTTACAAGGTGTTTGGGTAATTATTCCAGCGCGTAATTTTACAATGTGATAAAATTGCAAAACAATACCAATACATTTTAGTACCTTTGTAGAATGATTTTACATAACGAGCTGTATTTGGCAAATGAGCTATAACGAGGAGAGAAAATTTGAGCGCAAACCTTCGTGGTTAAAAATAAAACTTCCTTCGGGCGAAGGGTATGCAAAGGTAAACAAGGTAGTAAAAGAGCACGGATTGCATACCATTTGCTCAAGCGGAATGTGTCCTAACATTGGTGAGTGTTGGGGCAATGGTACAGCTACGTTTATGATTTTAGGCGATATTTGTACTCGTTCGTGTCGCTTTTGTGCAACAGCTTCTGGTAAACCAGCACCTGCCGATCCCAACGAACCCAAAAGAGTTGCTGAGTCGGTGCGATTAATGAAGCTTAAGCATTGCGTAATAACCTCGGTTACGCGCGACGATTTGCCCGACGAAGGAGCTCAAATTTGGCACGATACCATTGCAGAGGTTAAGCGGGTAAATCCGCATACGAAGGTTGAGGTTTTAATCCCCGATTTTAATAACAACCAGCAATTGCTCGATATTGTGCTTGCTGCAAACCCTGATATTGTTGCCCATAACCTTGAAACGGTTGAGCGCTTAACCCCATCTGTACGTTCGCGGGCTAGGTATAGCAAAAGCCTTAGCGTTATTGCATATATTGCTCAAAAAGGGTATCTTGCAAAGTCCGGGCTAATGGTGGGTTTAGGCGAAAATTCCAGTGAGGTTGAGCAGGCTTTGGATGATTTAGCCCGAGTTGGATGCAAGGCTGTTACAATTGGCCAGTACTTACAACCCAGGGTCGATAACTTTCCTGTAAAGGAATATGTTACCCCCGAAATGTTTGAGCAATATAAACGCGCTGCCATTCATAAAGGGATTATATTTGTTGAGAGTGGACCATTAGTTCGGTCGTCGTATCATGCCGAAGAAGCAGCCAAAGGTGCCAGCATTTAGGAGGGGCATTAAATACCAAATAATGAAAAAAATATATCGACATATAAATGCAAACCGTAAAATTCCAGAACCTTGGCTTAGTTGACTACAAAAAGGCTTGGGATTATCAGGAGCAGCTTTTTAACGAGGTTGTATCCAATAGGGCTTTGGCTAAGCTACCCCATTCGGGCTATTTGCTTTTTTGTGAGCACCCCCATGTTTACACGTTAGGTAAAAGCGGGCAGAATACCAATCTGCTCATTAGCGATGATGTGCTTAAGCGCATTGGTGCGACTTATTATCACATAAATAGGGGTGGCGATATTACCTACCATGGTCCAGGGCAAATTGTTGCGTACCCCATTTTCGATTTAGAAGCACTAAAGATCAACCTTAAAGAGTACATTCATTTGCTCGAGGAGGTGGTAATTAGAACGTTAGTCCATTTTGACATTAACGCTTCGCGACTCGATGGTGCAACTGGTGTGTGGCTCGATGTTGGTGTAAAAGGGAAAGAACGTAAAGTTTGCGCAATAGGTGTTAGGGCAAGCCGTTTTGTAACCATGCACGGTTTGGCATTTAACGTTAATACCGATTTAAACTATTTTAGCTACATAAACCCTTGCGGGTTTGTTGATAAGGGTGTTACCTCAATGCAAAAGGAACTAGGAGAGGAGATAGATGTTCGTGAGGTTGAAAAAGTGATGGAGAATAAATTTGCAGAAGTATTCAATATTGAGTTGATGTAGCGTTGGCAATTAGTACTTTACTATTGGTCACTAATTGCATTTGGAGATGATGAAAAAGCGATGGATATATAAGAATGCTGGTAACCCCAGCACAGTTGAAGGTTTAATGAGCTCACTTGGTATCGATAGGGTACTTGCTACCCTTTTGGTGCAAAGGGGTGTTGAAACCTTTGAGCAGGCCGAAAAGTTTTTTAGGCCAAAACTTGAGCACTTGTACGACCCCTTTCTGATGAAAGACATGAAGGAAGCGGTGGAGCGTATCGACCTAGCCATTCAAAACGGAGAAAAAATTCTGATTTATGGCGATTATGATGTTGATGGAACCACAGCTGTAGCTCTAGTGTACTCGTTTTTACGTAAGCAGTATTCTTCCATTGGGAATTATATTCCCGATAGATATGGCGAAGGGTATGGCATTTCGTATAAGGGAATCGATTTTGCTAAAGAGCAAGGTTTCTCATTGGTAATAGCACTCGATTGTGGTATAAAGGCCGTTGAGAAGATTGAATACGCAAAGGAGAAGGGGATCGATTTCATAATCTGCGACCATCACCTTCCGGGCGACGAAATTCCCAAAGCGGTTGCTGTGCTCGACCCTAAACGGACGGATTGTCCATACCCCTTCAAGGAACTATCGGGATGCGGAGTTGGCTTTAAGCTAATGCAGGGCTACTGTAAGCATAAGGGAATTTCTCTTTTCGAATTGTACCCGTATCTCGATTTAGTTGCAGTTAGCGTAGCTTCCGATATTGTTCCGGTTATTGATGAGAACAGAATTTTGGCCTACTACGGGCTCAAGCAGCTTAACACTGCTCCAAGCAAGGGCTTAAGGGCCATTATTAAACTTGCAGGCATTGAGAAGCACAATATTGCTATTGATGATATTGTTTTTCGTATTGGCCCAAGAATTAATGCAGCCGGTCGTATGGAGTCAGGTAAATCGGCAGTTGATCTACTCTGTGCCGAAAGCGATATGCTTGCATACGAAATGGGCTCGGTAATAAACTCGTGCAATAACGATCGCAAGTCGGTTGACAGATCAATAACTCAGGAAGCCTTGGCGCTAATTGCCTCCGATCCACATCAAAAACAGCGAAAAGCAAATGTACTATTCAACCCGGAGTGGCATAAGGGTGTGGTTGGTATCGTAGCCTCACGGCTAATTGAAACATACTACAAGCCAACCGTTGTGCTCACCGAGTCAAACGGGTTGGCAACAGGTTCGGCACGATCAGTTCCTGGCTTCGATTTGTATCAGGCTGTTGAGGCATGCTCCGATTTGCTTGAGAATTTTGGCGGGCACATGTATGCCGCTGGCCTTACCATGAAAGTTGAAAACGTACCCGTTTTTATTGAGAGATTTGAACGCTACGTTGCCGATCATATTGAACCCGATATGCTAATCCCTCAAATTGATATCGATTCAGATCTTAACTTTGGAGAGATAAACGATAAATTTTACCGTATACTCAAGCAGTTTCAACCATTTGGACCGGGAAATATGTCGCCAGTTTTCGTTACCGAAAATGTTTACGATACTGGCGATAGCCGATTGGTTGGTAACGAAAAGGAGCACCTTAAGCTAGCGCTTATTCAGGAGGATAACCCAAAGGTATTTCAGGGAATTGCTTTTCAAATGGCCAACCATTATAAAGGAATTAGGCGTGGTATGCCATTTAGTATTTGCTATAGCATTACAGAGAATACCTACAGAGGAATATCAACCTTGCAGCTAAGGGTTAAGGATATTCAGTACATTAACGATTTTCTGGATGAGTGGGAAGAAGGACACCAAAACGCTGAGATAAATAAATAAAAAAACCGGGCTTAGCCCGGTTTTTTTATTATTCGTTTTTGGTTAGCACTTGGTCTATCATGCCGTATATTTTTGCCTCTTCGGATGTCATCCAGTAATCGCGGTCAGAGTCTTTCTCAATCTTTTCAAACGGATTGCCGCTGTGGTTGGCAATTATCTCGTAAAGCTCCTTTCGTAACGAAAGAATTTGCTTGGTAGTTATTTCAATGTCCGATGCTTGTCCCTCGGCACCACCCATGGGTTGGTGTATCATTACGCGCGAGTGAGGCAGAGCAGAGCGTTTCCCTTTTTTTCCAGCGCACAGTAGCACAGCGCCCATCGATGCTGCAATGCCTGTACAAATGGTTGCCACATCGGAGCTAATGTACTGCATGGTATCGTAAATGCCTAAGCCAGCATAAACGCTTCCGCCTGGGCTGTTAAGGTAAATTTGAATATCCTTTGTTGGGTCGCTCGATTCGAGAAATAGCAGCTGGGCTTGGATAATATTAGCCACATCGTCGTTAATGGGTACGCCTAGGAAAATAATCCTGTCCATCATTAGCCTCGAGAATACGTCCATTGTGGCAATGTTAAGCTGACGTTCCTCAATAATAGTTGGATTAATATAGCTGCTGTGCAGCGATTTGTACCTATGCATGGTGAGGCTACTAATGCCTTTGCCTTTGAGGGCAAACCTCTCGAACTCTTTGTGATTCTTTATCATAATAAACTATGTGTTTTTGTTTCGGTGTTAAACTAAAAGAGTTTAAATATACAAACTTTTACCATTTTTATGTTGAGGCGATAAAAAAAGGGGGTTAAAACCCCCTCGCTGTAAGCTATGCGTTAATTAGCTCTTTAAACTTTTCAAATTCAACTTCTTTCTCATCTAGCTTGATGGTTTCTTTTAACCATTCAATTACCTTGTTCTCAATTACTCTTTCGGCAAGCTTGCGGCGCTCTTCGTTTTTGGTTAGCAGGTCGTTAGCGTACTTCTCAATAAATTCCTCGGGAAGTTGGCCCATACCATACTGCATCATTTGGTTGGCGATAAAGCCTTTAGCCATTGAAACAAGCTCTTGCTCTTCGGCTTTAAACTCTTGCTCATTTGCAATTTTGTCGCGAATTAGCTGCCATTTAAGATCGTTCTCAAAGTGTGGATAGTCCTTCTCAACCTGCTCGGTGGTATATTTGCCCTCGTTTATGGCAACTAGCCAGCGTACTAAAAATTCTTTTGGTAGCTCAATGCCAAATTTATTAATAAGCTTATCGCGAACATCAGTGTAAAACTTACGCTCGCTATCGCCCTTAAGGTTCATCTGAATATCTGCATCAACTCGTTTGTGGAATTCTTCCTCTGATGTTACGGCTCCCTCGCCGTAAAGCTTATCGTAAAGTTCTTGGTTAACCTCGGCTTTTACATACTGCTTAACCTCGGTAATAGTAGCCTGGAAAAGAGGTTCCATATTGGTAAGGTTTTCCTTTGCAGTGCTCAATAGCGATGCTCTGTCGGTTTCGTTAGGGAATGCCTTGGTTACATCAATTACCATTACATCGCCTACTTTTGAGCCGTTAAGCTTAGCTTTTTCAGCTTCGTCGGCAACAAGCATAACCGATATTAGGCCATCTTCAACGGTAAGTCCATCCTCTTTTGGCGACTCATCGGCATTTAACTCGGTAAGGGTTGCCTTAAGCAAGCTTTCGCCATCGGCTTTTTCGGCAGGTTGATAGCTGCCATATCGGCCGCTAATGCTCTCAATGTAGCTTTCGCGCATTTTCTCGTCAACCTTAATAGTGTAGTAGGGTACCTTATCGCGCTTGCTAAGCTTTACCTCAAACTCAGGGGCAAGTGCCAAGTCGAATAGAAAATCAAAATCTTTTTGCGCATCCCAATCGATGTCTCCCTGCTTTTCCGAGGGAAGAGGCTCGCCTAGAATATTGAGCTTTTGCTCAATAATGTATTTTGATATGCTCTCAGAAACCAACTTGTTTACTTCGTCAACGATGGCCGATTTGCGGTACATTTTATTGATGAGTGAGGCTGGCGCATGGCCTGGTCTAAACCCCTTAATTACCGCTTTTTTGCGAACATCTTTAAGGCTTTGCTCTACTTTGTTGTTGTAATCGGCATGCTCAACCTTAACGGTAAGCGTTGCGTTTAGCGCATCGTTGTTTTCGTGAGTTACGTTCATTTGAGTAATCTGTTTTAAAGACGAATTATTTATTTTCTTGATTTACAGTGATAAATAGCCTTGTTCTGGCTTTGTATTTTGAGCGCACAAAGGTAAAAAAAAGAGAATTGATTTGCAAATAGCTTTTGTGCTATTGCACAACACTTTGAGGTAACAGTTGAGTAATATCAGCAGAATTAGGAAGTATTAATATTCCAACAGTGCTAAAAGCTGTTCTCTACTTTGCTAAAAGTGTCAGCCTCGGGGTCTCTTTCCAGCTCAGCACCAGTTCGCATTTTTAGGTAGGGTATAATTGCGGGGTCGATGTTGGCAACGTAATTTAGGTCGAACATCATAAAGTGGTGTTCGTTCTCAACGTACTCTTCGGTTTCATGTCCCGAGTAAAAGCGCCATCCGCTATCGTCGTCATCCTCGCGTGGTTCGCGGTGCATGTAGCCCACTTTGTGGCCTTCAATGGTTATCATATCGGAGGCATAGCAGTAGCCCTTTTGCTCAATGAGCGGTTTAATATCCTCGGGCTTTAGCACGTATTTAAATGATGACATGGTGATGTTTTTTAACTCAATCTTTCGCCAAATTTAGCGATTGTTTTCATGCCAATCAACAATAATTTCAGCGGCTAAAAAAGATACCCTATCTTTGCCATGCAAAAAAATGAATTAAGGATGAGCGAACAGAATACCCGAACCGAACTGCATGAGCTAGGAGAGTTTAAGCTAATTGATGTTTTAACTGAAAGCATTAAAATAACCAACAGTAGCACGGTTAAAGGAGTTGGCGACGATGCGGCTGTTATTGATCCGCAAGGCAAACAGGTGGTTGTTACTACCGATTACCTGTTGGAGGGAGTGCACTTCGACCTAACCTATCATCCCTTAAAGCACTTGGGTTATAAGGCCATTATGGTAAACCTAAGCGATGTTTACGCCATGAATGCTCGTCCAACGCAGGTTACCGTTTCAATTGGCGTATCGAGGCGGTTCTGTTTAGAGGATTTGCAGGAAATATACAGCGGGATGCTGTTGGCGTGTGAGCGCCATGGGGTTGATTTGGTTGGTGGCGACACCACCTCATCGCTAACTGGGTTAACATTAAGCGTAACAGCAATTGGACTAGCAAGTAGCGATATGATAGCGTACCGCAGCGGAGCAAAGGTGAACGATTTGATTTGCGTAACTGGCGATTTGGGCTCGGCCTATATGGGGCTTCAGCTGCTTGAGCGTGAGAAAAAGGTTTTTGAAGGAAACCCCGAGTTGCAACCAAAGCTCGAGGGGTACGATTATATTCTTGAGCGCTTTTTAAAACCCGAAGCACGAAAGCAACTTGTTGATATGCTTGAGGACGCAGCCATTGTACCCACATCAATGATTGATGTTTCCGATGGACTTTCGAGTGAGATGCTGCACATTTGCAAGAGTTCAGCAGTGGGATGCAGGGTTTACCTCGATAAAATTCCCATCGATCAGGTAACCCACAAAATGGCATCGGAGATGAACATTGACCCAGTGGTTGCTGCGCTGAATGGTGGCGAGGATTACGAGCTAATTTTTACCGTTCCCATTGAGAAGCACGATGTGGTTGCCAGTATGGATGGCGTGCAGATTATTGGTCATATTACCGAGCAGGCCAATGGCGCAATGCTCGTTCCGCCGCAAGGCGACGAGGTTCCTTTAACGGCTCAGGGCTGGAATGCGCTAAAACCCGAGGAGTAGCTATGGTTGATTGGTAAGGGTTAGCTCAACTAACAGGTCGAGGTACTCATTTGCATTTGGGGTTAACCCAGTTTGGTGCCAATTACCTCCATAATAGCTCCAGGTTGGAGATTCGCCACCCTTTTTTAAAACGCTAAAATGAGGTTGATACATTATCCCTTTGTGCTTCTTTTTGCTACCCTTTACTGTGTAGGTATGTCTATAAGCATTCTCTTCAATAATTAGCCATTCAAGTGCAACAAAAAGTCCATCTTCGGGGAATGTCACAGTGTCATTTTCAAAATTAATAGCAGTGTTTTTCTTGCCCTTTTTTGCTGATGCAATTATGTTTTTTTCGAAAACTTCATCCGATGGCTCACCTTTTTGGTTTACCGAGAGAAGCCTAACATTAAATTTTGCACCTTTAACTCTCGACTTGGTTGAAACCCTAATCTCCTTAATATATGGAGTTGCATTGTACTCGGGTTTGTAGCTAAAATGCTTTGCCACAATCCATGCGTAACCATTGGAGAACAGCGTGTGGTTAGCTCGATTTCTGTTTATGGGGTTTACTATAATCTCTTTTCTCTCATTATTTGGTCTTACAACAACCTCCTTTAGCTCATACTGTTTTGGGGTAAGGTAAATTGTGTTCAGCATACCGCTTATGGTGAACTGTTGTTGCTCAAAACCAATTGCCGATACTATAACTACTGCGCCCTTTAGCTGTTCACAAACGCTAAACTTCCCATTTTCGTTTGATGTTGTACCAAAGCTGCTGCCCTTTTTGCTAATGTTAGCAAAAGGAATTGGTTCGAGGGTTTTAGAGTTGAGTATAACTCCTGTCGATTGTGATAAGGCTGAGAGAATAAGGAAGCAAAAGAGTGTAACAAGAGGAATTTTTTTCATTGATGATTTTCTATTCGGTTTTGAGTGTAAGGAACAGTATCAACACCATTTTTTTTATACAAAAAAACCCACAAAGATCATAGGTAATGCATACCTAATACCTTGTGGGCATATACTTTTAGTTTGGGCTAACTATGCGTTAGCAACCTCGGCATATTGCTCAGCAGAAAGAAGTTCGTTAACCTCATCAGGGTTGGTCATTTCTATTCGAATCATCCATCCGTCGCCGTAGGGGTCTTTGTTTACAACCTCAGGTGTGTCGGCAAGTTTTTCGTTTACGGCGATAACTTTTCCCGATACGGGCATAAACATATCCGATACGGTTTTTACAGCTTCAATTGTACCAAAAACTTCCTCCTTGTCGAGGTTTTCGCCTTCGGTTTCAATTTCAACAAAAACCACGTCGCCAAGCTGGCTTTGGGCAAAATCGGTAACGCCAACAACAGCTTCGTTGCCTTCAACTTTTATCCACTCGTGATCTTTTGTGTACTTCAGGTTTTCTGGGATATTCATAGTATTAAGTCTTTAATTAATAAGGTTTCGATTTGTGTTTCAAAAGTACACTATTTTTTAGCAAAAGCAAATAGTTTACTAGTGCTTAAAAAGGTGTTGTGCAGCTTATTGAATCATGGTAAACCTAAGGCTAAACCCGAAACTGGTGTTTGCTGTAGCATACGATTGTAGAACCAGCGGTGTGTTAATTACCCTATCGAAGAATAGCCTAATGGTAACCTGTTCGCTAACCACATACTCTGCCGATGTTTTGATGGAAAGAATGTTCTGCCCTGCCGTTCGGGTGTTGGTTTTCTCAACAAGTTTGCGGAGTATGGTGTAGTTGTTTCGGAGGCTAAAATCGGCATTTACGCGGAGGTCGCTTTTAAGCGTTCGGGTATCGCCAGCTGACGATCCGAAGATTAGGGGAACGTTCTCAAATCGATATCCGCTACCCACAATAATTTCCCAGCTCTTATTCTCGCTCACCTGATTATTGGCAAAGCTAAGGGCAACGGTTCGCGAGTTGCGCACCTCAATGCGGTTGGTGAGGCTGTTTGTCCAGGTAGCATCGAGGCTAAAAAGCGGATTAAACTGTTCGTTTACCGATATGTTCGATATTTCAAACTCGGGGATATAGTTATCGTTTAGGTCTTGAATATAGCTAAAGCCATCGTCACCGGCTTCATAGTCAAGGTTCGATGCGTAAGCGCCAATCGAGAAGGTTGAGCGGTATCCGTGCCTTATGGTAAAGGTGCGAAGTATGTTGCGGAATGGCTTAAGCTTCGACAGCCCATCGTAGGTTATTTGCCAGTTTGGCATTGGAATAAGCGGAAACTGCGAGAGTTTAACATTGCTCGGCGAAGTTCCGGTGTAGGCCGAGAGGAATGAGTAGAATAGTACCTCTTGGCTAAGCTCGCCAAACCCTTCGGGGAATGAGTTGGGGTCGATTGCCTGGTTACGCTGTGCGGCAAGCCTGTTTGCAACCGTTAGCCTGTTTGCCTTAAACTGCTCAAAGGTTTCGCTAATGTAGCTGTTATCGCTATTCGATTTTTCGAGGAACGAGTGCAGGCTTATTATGCTGATGCTAAAGTTACCCGATGTCATGGGGTTGTAGCTATCAAAAACGCCATACTCATCGGCAATGTAGTACTCGTTTTTGTTGCGTGTTTGGCTTCGCGTTGCGTTTAGCTCAATTCTGAGGTTCGGGAGTGGTTCAATGGTGCTTCGTAGCGTTAAGTTTTCGTTGCGCGAGAGCACAAAGGGTGTATTAATGGTTGAGTCGGTGCTAAGCCACGAGTTGCTTACGGCATTCCATGCAAAGTCTGGGTCTTGCCAACCAGCAACAAAAGGAAAACCTGGCGCAAAAACCCCTTGGTTATTCTCCATTCCAAGAATTTGGGTATTTGGCTTGTAACCTGGCATTAGCGTTCCGTTTGTTTGAGAGAAGGAGCCCGAAACGTTTTTAACGCCCATAAGCATGCGTACGGTTCCTTGGAATAGAAGTAGCGCAATGTTTTCGCGCTCCGGAACTTTCCCTTCAACAACAACTCTAACGTTATCAAGTTCTTCGTTTGCTCTTATGGTTACGCGTTTATCGGAGCGAATATTCAACTCAAATTCAATTTCTTCGCCATTCTCGTTGTATGCCTTAACCGTAACATCTTCGGTTTTAAGGTTGTGGGTAATCGATCGGTTAAAGTTTGGCCTGAGCCTAACATCCGTTTGCTCGTATGTTACAGTTTTAAAGGTTTGCTTAGGCTGAACTCCCCGAGCGCGCTGGTCAAATTTCTGGTTTATACCCTTCAGCCAGTTGCTCTTGTTATACAACGATGTAAGGTTTAGCTGCGATGTTAGCTGTATGGTATTCGCATTTTGAATTGTATTGCCTGGGTCAAAACGGCTAGTGTCGGGCAGTATTGGCCCCGCTTGCCAGTTAAAGCTACCTGTGTAACGTGCCGAAGCGGTAACCCAGCTAAATGGGGGTAGCTTGTTAATTGGAATATTGTACGAAAGGTTAAACTGATGGTTGTAGTTGGTGTTACGTCCGAAGTTTTTGAGGTTTGTCCATACCGAATCGCGCCACTGTTCATATAGTTCAGGCTCTTTAGTTCGGTTTACAATGCCATCGGGTTCGTCAATACGGGCTTGGTTATTGGCGTTAAAATCGAATTTAATCGATTGGCTAATATCCCAGTTTAACGAGTAAACCCTATTCCAGTGGAAATCTTTTGAGTAGGTTGGGAGCAGGTTAAAGTCGGGATTGTTAATATTCCTTAGCTGTTGCTCAAAGTAGGTTCGGTTAAGCTCAGTTCTAAACGAGAACTGATTTGGCATGTAGTTGAAGTTAAAATCCTTTATGATTCTGAGGTATGGGCTCGATAGCCATTTTGCCTTAACGTTTCTGAGTGGTACAACGCTCTTGGGTCGCGTGTTGTAGGTGTAGGTTAAGCCTCCCCTTACGTTTCGCTGTATTCGCTCTTCGGTGGTAATGTTTCGGCTAAGCTGTTCGTTGTAAGCGTAGCTTACTGCAAAGTTTGATATGCTGTATATTTTGGGTTCGCCATCGGTTTTGTTAATGCGAACGTTGGTTAGGTTAATGCTTTTCCTGCGTGTATAATCCTGCGAAATCTTCTTAATGGTATCGCGCTCGGCTTTGCTGGTGGCTCTTTCAAGCGATTCTTTTAGCGTGATATCCGGATCGATTGGATTATACTCGGGGTTGGCAAACGATTCGGAGAAACCAACGAATAGCGGTATGTTAACCCCCGATTCCTTTGGGAAGAAGCGTCCGAGTTGAAGGGTGGTGTTTACATCGTACTGGTAAAAATCCTCGAGGCTTCGCTCGTTCACCTTTTTCTCTATCGATCCAAACCCAGGTTTTATGGTGGTACCGGCAACGGTTACCATACCAAAGTCGGCTAGCTTTGCAGCAACACGCGCATTGGCAGCCCAACCTCCTTTGTCGTCAGACTGGGAAAGCCTAAGCTCGTTCACCCAAATAATACCCGATTTAGCATATCCATCGTCGTTAGGATTTCCGCTGCTTTTGGGGTTTCTAACCCCAATCATTAGTACCCTAACGTTGCTAAGGGTTGGGTTACCGGTTACTCTAACCTTCCTATTGCCATCGTCAACGGTGTAAATTGTGCTGTAGGTAACCATTGAGCCTTCCTTGCGCATTTCATCATTACGCTCAAGCTTTGCGTTGGTGAGAAGTTCAAGGTCGATATCCATAACGTTTTCGCGTGGCCAAACAATTTTCCTATCGCGTTCGCGGTTATTCGAGTATCGGCCGGCAGGTGTAAGGTAAAGTGGTATTTCGTATTCGTAGTAGTTGTTGCTGTAATCGGTACCCAGCCTAACAAATAGCGATAAATCCTCATCTTGAAGTGGGTAACCGGGTATTTCTTCGGCATGGATATCCATCTTCATTTTTCGGTATTGGCGGATATCAACATTTGCACTTTTAAATACCGCTCGGGCATCGCCATCGGCCAAGTCGGTTACCTTTAGCTCCATCGATTGCTCGTTAAGTTCAGTAAGTTGAGGCTGACTTGGATCGATAACCCTATCGACACCAGGAGGCAGAACATAGTTTACAGGCGTTCGGGTGTTGTTCTCTTCAATGTTAACAACCGAAACATCGAAGCCTCCTTCGGGCATATCGGAGATTGGCATTCCCTCTTGCCCCTGAATTAATGAACGGTTATAACGGCGCCATTCGCCTCGGACTAGCTCAAGCGTGGCAAACCTAAGGATTATGGTATCGGAGAAATCTTTTAGAAACATCCGCATAAAGCGAACTGACTTAAAGTCTTGGATTCCACCGTAATTGCCTTCGTACTCGTTTATGGGTACTTTAAATTGGTACCAGTTTACCTCGGAACGATCGCCGTTGGCTAGCTTTGCGTTGTAGGTTACCTTATCGGTAATAAAATTTTGCCCTACCTCAAAATCTTCGGGACGCATTGAAATGCGGTACTGGAAGTACATCTCATCCTCGTTCAGGTTGGTATCGTCGTTAATGTCCTCACCGTCGGGCTGAATTCTGCTCGACGATGTGTAGGGTTCAACAATGCCATCGGGAGTTGGTTGCCCATCGGGAGTTGAGTTCCCTTCGGGGTTGTTAAACCGCTTATAGCGATCGAGGATGCCTGTTTCGTTAGTATCGTAAATGCTCGATTGGTAGTATCTAAAGTTATCGTTTGAGGGGTCGTCAATCGCATCGAGGTAAACCTGCGAGGCTTCACCAAATTGAACTCTAAGGGCTTCAATGTAATCCTCAAAATGCTGCTGTTCATCAACATCGCGTAATCCATCTAAACCCACATCCTGAAAACGGCGGGTATTTGGGTCGGTATCGAATACGTTAACCAGCGAAAGAACTGTTGGCACGCGCCCCCATTCCGTAGTATCGACATTGGTTACAACTTCTGATGTGGGTAATCCGCTCTCGAACGCTCTTTTTCCATCTCTAAGCACATCTTCCGAAATTTCACCAAGGTTAATATAAAGATCGCCACCGCTATGGTCGGTTTTGTAAACAAACGGATCCATTAACCAAAACTCTACATATTCGATATTGGCTGTTTCAAAATCGGGCGATGTAATTGGGCGGGTAATACCACCCCACATTTCCTCGGGGTTGTCGAAGTATCCATCTTCGTTAATATCGGTAGTGTTGTAGTTGTATGGGCCACGCTCGCTTGGGTAGAAAGCCAGGTTAAGCACAGGGATATTGGTTGGCATTCCCTGTGGCGTGTTGCGGTTAGGGAAAATTTCGCGCTCGTATATCTCCCGAACAAAGTGGCTGCTTTGGGTGTCGGGGTCGCGGCGAATGTGGCCTGGCGTTAGCGAGTTGTTTCGGAGGAACAGCGGATCGATAGTGTACCATGCCAACAAGCCCCTGTCGTAGCCATACTGCAAATCGTTGGATAGGCTAGCATTGGGGAATAAATCGGGTTGATGTTGAGGTGCGCTGGCTAGCGACCAAGCAAACCACGAACGAAGGTCGATTGAGGTTTTACTACCCTCAAAATCGTCGATGTAAACGGTTCCGCCCTCGCCAACTGCCCGTGAGTGGCCAGGTAAAAAGTGGGCAAATTCGGCATCGACGGTAATAGTCGATTTCTCTTTGGTTTCGATAAAGGGAAGCAAGTCAACCGCTTTGGTTAGAAAACCCGATTCGGTTTGGTAAGAGGTATTTAGTCCCCAAATGGTATTGCTTATGGCTTCGTTGCCATAGTTTACCTTTTGTGTAAGTGGTCGTTCTGTGAGATTGAGTATGGTTGCACCTACGTTAAAATTTTCGGAGAACCTGTAGTCGAAGTGCGAGCCTACCAGCGTTTTGGTTTGGAAGTTGAACATGTCCTGACTCTCGAGCGATATCTGTATTGGTGTGTTCGACTCCATGTAGGCTGGGTTAATAATTTTAACCGTACCCATTATGTAATCGACAGTATAGTCGCTGCCCTCAATAAGCTTTGCTCCTCCGGCGGTAACCACAACCGAACCTCGTGGTACGTTAACCGCGTTGAGCGAAATTTCAGAGCTTGATGACGATTGGTAGGTTCCGGTAAGGCTAAACTTATTTTTTTCGGCAATTTGACGGGCTTTGGTGAGGGTTGAGTCGTAAAGCTCTTGGTATACGTATAGCTCAACCAGATCGGGATCGCCAATTTTTTTGGCTAAATCTTTACCAAATGGTTCGAGCACGGGGAAGATAATTCGGCCATTGGCCGAGTTTATGGTAATGCCCTCAATAAAGTCGAACATTCCGTCGGAGCCCGGATCGAGGTTTGTGTTTAGGTTATCGAGGTTAAGCACCGAGAGAAGAGGCTCATTGGCAACATTCCCATCGGGCAGGTAGTTTAACGATGTTCCGGTTTGATCGTTCTGGTATAGTATGTTCAGGTTAAAGTCGGTTCTATCTACCTGAAAAGTGTTCATCGAGTAGATGTTTTTCATCATTAGGTCCCAAGTAGGAAGCCTTGGCGATAGGTTTGTGCCCTTAAGCAGCTTTACAATAAGCGCATCGGGCGAGGTTATTCCGTCGGTTGAAAACTCACCCACCTGATAGGTGTTGCCTCCTAGCGTGTACTCGTATGCCACAGCAAGCACCTCGTCGCCATTAAGCGATGTGTTGATTGAGAGATAACCTAGCTGAGCGTTTAGCGTATATTCCGATTCTTTTAGCTTGCGTGCGTTTGCTAGCTTAACATAATCGATCCCTCCGTTAAAGTTTGCCAACCCCGATAGTATTTGCGATGCATCGGAAATGCTCCTAATACCGCTGTAGGTAGTGGTCATTTCATTGTAAAGATTATTCAACTCATTAGAGGGATTTGCACCACCTTGAACCTGAAAGAAATGGTGTGTGGCGTATATGTTCTGGTTATTCTCACCAATATCGTGGAAGGCAATAACATCACGGGTCTCCTCAAAGTCGTTACGCTTGTTGGTAATCCATACCTCAATGCGGGTTATGTTTACGCCGCTATTAACAATGGGCAGGTTTTGCAGCGACTGGTTATAGGTATCGCGAAAGTAGTGCGAGAGGAAAAAGTGCTTATTGGCCTCATACTCGTCAGCCTGAATATCGAACTCTTTGGTTTGCGCACCGCCACGCACTTCCATAACCTGACTTTGGCTGTTTTGCTTCGAGAAGATGCTGGTAACGGTGAGTCTACCAAATTTTAGCTGCGTTTTTAGTCCGAAAAGGCTATGACTACCTGTTATTAGCGAACCAGGAAGTGGCAGCGATACGTTCCCAGCCTCAATTTTCTGGATTATCTCATCCTCAAAGCCGGTGTACTCGAGCTTAACGTTATTCTCAAAATCGAAGGTAGCCTCTGTGTTGTAGTTCACCTCCATGCGGAGTTTTTCGCCCACAGTACCGCTAACGTTCATCTGAATTTTCGACTGAAAGTCGAAGGTGGTATTTTTTCTTAAATCTTCCGAAATTTGGGGGTTATCGGTTCTGGAGCTGGTAATTCCAAAAACCAGCTCGGCCGATCCTTGCGGAATGATTTCTATTACGTTGCTACCAAATATCCTGTCGAAGGTTTCACCCCCAACCTGAAGGCGGGGTAGAATCCCCGAGCCGCGCGAGCTGGTTTCGCCCTTTTGTTTTTGCTGCCAGTAGCTTCGCATCGACTGTTCAAACTGGAACTGGCGGTATTCGCTTTCGCTCATTACTCGGGGCGGGCGAACATTTACATCTCCAACTTTGTAGTAAATGGTGTACTGCTTGGTTACTGGGTCGTACTCAACTTCGGTAGTAATATTTTGTGGCGATGCCATGAATAGCGGCGAATCATCCTGTTGATCCTCGTTGCTAGGTATTGGGAACGGAAGGGTTGTAGAGTCGGGCTCTGGATTTAGCGGTTGCTTATTTATGTGTGTATGGTAATTTGATACCCCATTTGCGTACGATTGAGCAGAGATAAGCAGCAGCAATCCGAGCGATATAAGAGGGAGGTTAAGTAAACCCTTTATGTAAAACTTATTTCTGTACTTCAAAGTAAAAACGTTAAAAATTACTGTACTACAACCCCTTAAGCGCATCTTTAATAATCCCTTCAACCGTTTGGTTGGGGTTGTTTTTTAAGATTTGGCTTATGGTTTTTTCGGCAACAGCTTTGGTAAAACCTAACATGACTAATGCTGATAACGCTTCGTCGCGTATGGTATTGTTCGATTGCGCAAAAATTTCTTGCTCAGCGCTACCTTTGGCAATTTTATCTTTCAGATCGACCACAATGCGCTGGGCTGTTTTAAGGCCAATGCCCTTTATCTGCTTAAGCAGGTTAACATCGCCTTGAGCAATGGCTTGCGTAATTTCGGCCGGCGAAAGTGATGAGAGAATTACCCGAGCGGTATTTGCCCCTACCCCCGATACAGAGATTAAATGCCGGAACAGCTCGCGCTCCTCTTTTGCTGCAAAACCGTAAAGTAAATGAGCATCTTCGCGAACTACGAGGTGAAGGTAAAGTGTTGCTTCGCTTTTACCCTCGAGCAGTGCAAATGTATTAAGCGATATGTTAATTTGGTATCCAATTCCTCCTGCCTCAATTACGGCATAGGCTGGGCTTAGCTCCACTAGTTTTCCGCTAATAAACTCGTACATGCTTACAATCTTTTAGCTATTTCTGTTCGGTTACCTTTAGCGGATCTTTTGTGAGTTCGGCATAGGTTTGCCTATTTTTAAACACTTCAAGCGCTAGGAACAGCGCATTACGGAACGAGCTGTCGGAGGCTATACCTTGTCCAGCAATTTCGAAGGCAGTGCCGTGAGCGGGCGATGTTCGAACAATTGGCAGTCCGGCTGTAAAGTTAACACCATTGTCGAACGACAGCGCCTTAAACGGAGCCAAACCCTGATCGTGGTACATGGCCAAAATTGCGTCGAAACGCATGAAATTTTCGGAACCAAAAAATCCATCGGAAGGGTATGGACCAAGGGCAAGTATTCCTTCGTTATTCGCATGGTTAATGGCAGGTATAATTGTCTCCTGCTCCTCTTTGCCCAAAACGCCGCCATCGCCAGCATGCGGATTTAGCCCAAGCACAGCTATGCGTGGTTTTCTGATGCCAAAATCTTCAATTAGGCTTTTGTTCAGTATCCTAAGCTTATCCATTATTAGCTCTTTGGTAATGCTCTTTGGTACCTCAGCAATAGGAATATGGCCAGTAACCACACCAACTCTCATTAGGTCGCTTACCAGCAGCATAAGCACTTCGTTGGAACCAAAAGCATTGGCCAAAAACTCGGTATGGCCAGGAAAATCGAAATTGGCCGATTTAACATTTTGCTTGTTAATAGGAGAGGTTAGCAGAACATCAATATCGCCATTCTTCAGATCGGTAATGGCTGCTTCCAATGCATTTCTCGAACCTTCGCCGCCAAACTCAGTACTTTTACCCAGTTCAACTCTAACATTATCGTCCATGCAATTAATAATGTTTGAGCGCTTAGCGTTTATCTCGCTAATATCTTTTATCTGGTTAAAGTTGAAATTCTCGAAGTTAATGGCCTTGCGATGGTAGGCTGCCACCTTGGGTGAGCCATAAACAACCGGTATGCAAAAATCGTTAACTCGGTTATCCGATAGCGTTTTTATAATAACCTCGTAGCTAATTCCATTAATATCGCCTTGGGTTATGCCTACAACAATTTTATTGTCAATCATATGCTTATGAAGTTATTCTTAGCAGGGTATTTTGCTCATTATTAAACAGGCAAAGATAGTAAATTGACATTAAGAATAAATAGCTTGCGGTAAAAGTTTATGCGTCACCTTTGGCTCTTAGCTAAAGGTGTTTTGTTACCTTTGCGTAATTGTTTTTTTACTGCCATGAATTTAAAATCAATCTATACAAAAGCCCTAAACAATGGCGTTTTAACAGCCGACGAAGGGCTCACGCTATACCGCAACGCCCCACTTGAGATGCTAATGCTTATTGCGCATGAGCTGCGTAAAGCGCGCGTACCCGGTTCAAAGGTTACTTGGCAAATCGACAGGAATGTTAACATTACCAATGTTTGTATTGCAGGATGTAAGTTTTGCAACTTTCACTGTGGCTTACACCACGCTAATGCTTACGTAACCAGTATTGATGAGTATAGAGAGAAAATTGAGGAGATGCTTAGGCTTGGCGGCCAGCAGCTACTCCTGCAGGGCGGACTTCATTCCAAGCTTGGGCTAAGCTTTTATAGCGATCTTTTTTCTACCATAAAACGTGAATACCCACAGGTAAAATTGCACGCACTTGGTCCACCCGAAATTGCCCATATTGCAAGGCTCGAGAAGTGTTCGACCCTCGAAGTGCTAAAACAGCTTCGGAGTTCAGGGTTAGAGAGCTTGCCCGGTGGTGGTGCTGAGATTTTGGTTGATAGAGTTAGGAAAGAATTGTCGCCCGGAAAGCCCAGCGCTCAGCAATGGCTCGATGTTATGGCAGAGGCGCATCAGCTTGGCATGCTAACCACAGCCACCATGATGTATGGCCATATTGAAACCATTGAGGATAGGATTGAGCATCTGCTTAAAATTCGCGAGCTTCAGGCTCAAAAGCCAGAACATGCCATTGGATTTTCGGCTTTTATCTGCTGGCCATTCCAATCGAAGGGAACCAAGCTCGAGCAGTTGGGTGTGGTTACCTCGGCAAAAGCCGATGAGCATATCCGAATGGTAGCCTTTAGCCGTATTATGCTGCCAAATATTAGCCACATACAGGCATCGTGGCTAACGGTTGGGGTTAATGTGGCACAGCTTTGTCTTCATGCTGGTGCCGACGATATGGGCTCAATAATGATTGAAGAAAACGTTGTATCGTCGGCAGGGGCAACTAACGCCCTTAATGCCTTAGGCATGCAACAAGCCATAACTAGCGCAGGTTTCGAACCCCAGCTGCGTAATCAGGCTTACGAGCCAATTCCTCTACCAAAGGTTTATGAGAAATAGGGGCGGTTGGTGTAGGAATTATTAGACTTAATCTATCCTTTTCCTTAATTACTGTAAACTTACAAATATCTGCTACCTGCCCGACGGTTATTGTCGCTGGCCAGCCCTATCTTTCTGCTCAAAATTGCATGCAAAGCCAAAGTTGCATTTTGTATTGCATTAAATACTAAACATTTGAGTCATGAAAGGAAAAGCCAAGAGAGAGCATTTTGAGCATTTTACCATCGCTGGGTTTACATACTACGATGGAGCCCTAGCGTTTAGCAAGCTTAGGGTGGGTACTAGGTTAAAGCTAGTAGCCGAACCTAAAAACCAGTTCGATAAGAATGCGGTTATGCTATACCTTAAAAAGTACAAGCTAGGGTATATCCCCAGAGCACATAACAGAGAAATAAGCAAAGTGCTAAATGCGGGTTACCCCATTTTTAGCGCTTACGTGCAAGTGGTAAATCCGCAAAAAAATCCAGAGGAGCAAGTTCAGGTTATCGTTTTTATTGAGAAAAATAGGGCTTCTAAAAACTGATATTGTAGCGAAAACAGTGGCAATTGTTACAAAAGGCAAAAACTGCTCAGAAAGTTACATCTTTTAAACATTTTTTAATAGCTTTAAAAGCGCACTGTTAATCTCAAGAAACCATGGACGATCAGATGAAGATCTTCCGCGTTTTTCAGCTTATATCGCGGTTACGGTCACCCTTTGGGGTTACCAAGAATGATTTAGCTCAAAGCTTCGATGTGTCGGAACGAACCATTGAGCGCTATTTTGTTTTGCTGCGCAATTTAGGGTTCGATATTCAGAATCGTGAGAAATTTTTCTTCATACCTAGAATTGAGAAAGAGGCCGTATTGCCCGAAAACCTTATAGTTTTTAGCATTGAGGAAGCCGCAGCCATAAGAGATGCCATAACCGGAAGTACCATGCAATCGCCATTACAAAAAACAATCCTCACCAAGCTGTATGCGCTTACCGATATTGATGAGCTTTCGGAAACCCTATACAAGCAGAATGTTTCGCGCAATATTAGCAAGGTTAGGCAGGCAATTACATCGAAAACACAGGTGTGGCTTAAGGCCTACTATTCGGTAAACAGCAATACCACCTGCAATAGGCTAGTTGAACCCATCCGCTTTGAGAGCTACTACACCTATTTGCTGGCATACGAGGTTGACTCGGGTATGCTAAAGCAGTATAAAACCGATAGAATAGGAGATGTTGAAAACACCACAAAAGAGTGGCAGTCCGATGATAAGCACGGAACGCTGCATATCGATGCATTTGGCATGAGCGGAAACCAGCCCATTGCGGTAGTGCTCACCCTGAGCGCACGAGCCAAAAGCCTAATGGAGGAAGAGCACCCCAATGCAATTCCCCATATTAAAACCAGTAAGCAAAAGGTGCAATTTGTGGGTAGCGTTTATGCCCTCGAGGGCATAGGCCGTTTTATAATGGGGCTTTTGAATGAAATAGAAATTGTTAGCCCCCCTGAGCTAAAAAGGTATGTTGAGGAAAAGGTGAGGGGATGGGAGAGGGATAAATTAATATTGGATAGTTTGTAATTCATTATCTTGTGAAAAATAATTGAAAAATTATGAGATTTAAAATAAACCTTGAGGTGTTAGAGCGCCAAAATTCGATTTTACCTATTAACTATCAGTACGAAGTGGCAGGGTGGATTTATAAAACCATGGAGAAGGGTAACAAGGAGTACGCAAGTTGGTTACATACCAATGGCTTTGCTCAGGGTAGCAAGCAGTTTCGACTTTTCACCTTCTCACATTTTGATGTTGTGAAAAAGAAAATAATGGGTGATAGAATTCAGATAAGCGACCCAATTATTAGTTTGCAGTTAAGCTTTTTACCGGAGAAGTCGACAGAAGAGTTTATTAAAGGTGTGTTTGCCCAGCAGCAGTTTGTGCTTGGCGATAGCAAAAGCAGAGTAATGTTTAGGGTAGCGGGAATTGAACTAATGCCTCAGCCAACCTTCGCTAATCAGATGGTTTTTGAAACCCTCTCTCCACTTGCTGTTGCTATTAAAAACGACGAGGGTAAACCCCACTTCATTGAACCTTGTGACCCACTAATGGAGCAAGCCCTTTACAAAAATCTCTGCCAAAAATATTTGGCATACCATGGTGAAGCGTTTGAGGGAGGTGCCGATGTAAAGTTCGAACTTCTAAGCCCATTCCGTAAACGAGGCATAGCAATTAAGGCTGGCACCCCACAGCAAACCAAGGTAATAGGCTATACCTATCGATTTGCGCTAACAGCACCCACTGAACTCCTGAAAATTGGATACGCAGCAGGCTTTGGCGAGAAGAACAGCATGGGGTTTGGATGCGTGGGGGTGGTTAAAACCCGACAGGCTTTGTAAAACTGTCAGGTTTGAGTAAAGGAAATGAAACAATTAACTTAATTCAAATAATATGCTTGACACCGTAATTAAAATAGGTAAACTATACCGCCAAGCGCCCAATGCACATATATACCACGAACAGGTAAATTCTGTAATGAAAGATGTGGAGGCTCTTAGAAAAAATAAGGATAAGGATGGGAATCCAATAGAAACTACATTCTATAAAGTTCCTGTGATAGATAAGGGTGATACTTTCTCTTTTGACCTTGATAACATAAGAACTATTGAGGATGAAGATAAAAAGAAAAGCCTTTACTACCTGAATTTTAAAACATCTAAAAAGGATGCTGAGAAACGATACTTACTAGGCGATATCTGCTATTGCCATTACTTCGATAAAAAGAGCACCCTACAAGAATTTGGAAACTACCGCTTGTTTGGGAAATGGGAGAAACGTTCATCTTTTGAAGGAGCCGAAGAGATAGCAAAAACAATGGATAATCAATTTATCCATAAGTTTAGGGATGAATACAGAAAGAAGAAGTCAGAAATTGAAGAGCTTATAAAATCGAAGCCATCTGTTGTACTTCATTTTTGTTTTAGCGGTCTAAGTTGGTTTGAGGTTGATGGGTTGCTAACATCTATTGATGAAATTATTACTCAAAATCTAGTTGCTAGAGACCCCGAAACAGGTCGTTTGATACTAGACAAGTACTTGTATAAAACACTAGGTGGAATTACACCTGGGTTTGATGAAAGAAACAAATACAAAAATAAGGTTTTCACCAGTGATGACATTATTAGCATTATGTATGCCACTGAAGCATACCAACAGCCTAAAGTAAGAATTAATAATATTGGTATAATACTTCTCCCGCATTCCGACCAGTTGACTTCGCAGGACATTGTAACTTTTTTTGAAAAGAAGAAGGTGTCAGTTGACGAAGCTAAACATGAAGAGGAAAGCCTTGTGACAGAAGTTGGAATAGATGTAGATGACCTTTTTAACGAGGCTATTAATAATCCGTTTAACGAAAGGGTTAAGTTTGACATTATCTTTTCAAGTATCCCAAAATCCCCTGCTGGGGTCTATTGCGATTTAATAGAAGTTTCTAACGTAGAAAAAAGCCTACTAGTTCATATTCACAATCGAATTAATGAGATTAAAAGAAAAATCATTGCACAGGTAAACACTGAAATGCCAACCCTAAAGAATCCATACACCCTTTCTATTCGGACAAGTTTTCTGAAAATTCTTGGGGATGTTACAAAGGATAAAAAGAAGTTCCAGTTTCATCTACTTAAAGTGATCCCCCAAATTTACACTGACACCTATTATAACGACCCCTTACTCCTACCAGCCTTTGTCGATAAGGTTGAGTATAATATTCGAGAAGGAAATCAGTCTTTCACAACCCTTAAATACGACTTTTACTTTTTAATGAGTATTCAGAAAAAAAACAAACTTATGGAAATAACCCAAACAAAAAGCTATGCACTAGGGCGCAACCTAGGTATAATGGCAAGACAATTCGCTGCTTGGAGAAACGATTGCCCAATAAAATCGTTTGAAAAATCTTATGTGGGAAATCTCTCGCGGCGTATTAGTTCGATTGATGAACTTGTTAAGTTCTCTGGATTTATTAATGAGAAATTAGTCATTCACGAGAGGCTTTACCCAGATGTTAAGAATGCTTACCTAGAACTGGTAGGACTTGTTAAAGAATTTAAAGGAGAAAAATACAGCAAGCATAATTGTGCCCTTGGATTCTTTGAAACCTACTATGCCAGTGGCAAGAAAAATGAAAGTCAAGCAGAAACTAATTCAGACAATTAAACCCTTAAACAAATTCTATTATGGTTAATACAGTTGACAAATCAGAAGTTTTGTTCCTATTTGAGAGCAAATACACTATTCCTAATGGCGACCCCTTTACAGGTGAGCAAAGATACGATGAGGAAACCAAGCGCGTGCTAGTTTCTGATGTAAGAATAAAACGCTATGTGCGAGATTTCTTTATTGAACAGAATCTTTTAAATGGTAATACAAATTACGAGGTTTATGTTTTTAATGATAAGTCGCAGGTAGCTGAAGGGAGTACTGAGTCTGGCTCTTCTGCACGAATGAAATCACTTTGGGAAAAGTATCTAAATGACCAACTTAAAGATAAACAATTAAGTGAAGCCGATTTAAAAAAGGGGAAAAAAGACTTCTTTGATAAACTTAAAAAGGAAAAGAGAATCTTCGATACTGCACTCAGCCTTTTAAAAAATTGTATAGATGTTAGATTATTTGGAGGGATTTCAACAGAAGCCGAAGCTGCTGTAAACCTCACCGGACCAGTTCAATTTGCTCTTCTAAATCCTTCACTTAATAAAAGCGACCTTAGAATACATCAGAACACCTCGGTTTTCTCATCTAGTGCAGAGAAATCAAGAGGAGCAATTGGAACAACCACCGTGGTGCCATACGCAATAAACCAAATACACGGTTGGATTAATCCCTACTCAGCAATACAAACAGACCTTAGCAATGATGACGTAAAGGAACTTTTTAGTGCCATGTGGAAAAGCATTAATAATATTAATACTAGAAGCAAGTCAAACCAAAGTTCTGTATTGCTAATCCAAATAGTTTACAATGAGCCAAACGATAAACTTTATGGAACAGATAAGTTAATAACGATTGAATCGAGCAAAGAAGACGAGCAAATTCGTTCGATGGACGACTACACGTTCAACTTTTCGAGGTTAAAAGAAATTGCGGAGTCAACTAAAATAAAGGCAATTAGATACTACACTGAAATTCCTGAGGTAAAAGAAACTATTTCAAAACTTGGTTCAAAGTTCACAGAAATGAGCATTTAATATGGATGCAGTAAAATTTAGGGTAAATGGCAATTGGGCGCAGTTCCGAAAGGCTGAAACCAATAACAACCCCTTGTCGCACGACTTTATGACCAAAACGGCATTTGTAGGACTAATAGGTGCAGTTATAGGAATTAATCGTGAAGATATGAGAGAACACTTCCCCTTGCTTTGCGATGGTTTGCTTTTTGGGCTACAGGTTAATAACGCAGTAGTAAAACAATCTTGGGGTTTCACTTTACGGAGCGTTTCAAACAGTTGGGATAAGTCGCCTAAACAGATGGAGTTTATTAAAAATCCAGACTACACAATTATTTGTGGTTTGAAAGACAACGCCTGTGCTGAACTCTTTGAAAAATTCAAATCGCATTGTCAGCAAGGTAAAGCTTGCTATTCGCCAGTACTTGGTTTGCATAATTGTCCTGCGGATATTTCTTTTATAGAAACAGGAAACCTAGCTGAAAAGGAGGGTGTTTTTGAAACACTTGGATTTGTTACTGATAATTATAAGCCGATGATGGATGAACTCACAACTTTTAGAATAGGATTTGATAAGATTCCAACGTATCAAAATAGCGACTTTTGGAATATTCCTGAGCGATACGTATCTGTTGTTTATCCGTCTAATCAGTCAAGGATTAAAGTGCAAGGGGCATACTATGAGTTTAACGACCAAACACGATGGTGCTTAATTTAGAGTTCAAATCTCATCCAGATAAAAAGCTGGAGGAGCATATTAAAGGAGTGGTGGAGTTAACCCTACACCGCTCCTCTAGCCCAATTGCTTATTGGGCTGCACTTTTTCACGATATTGGGAAGATGAACCCTAATTTTCAAGCAAAGTTGAAGGGGGAAACCACTGGAGGATATAGCAATCACTCCTACCTATCATTACTTGCCTTTACAAATTTTGCACTAGCTAATATTGATTTGCTAAAAGAGAAGTGCAATGTTGAAAGCAATGAGGAGTTTGCTTTATTTGTGTTATTGGTATCTGTTATAATTGGTAAACACCACGGAAATCTTCCTGATTTTGAGAATTTCTCCCCAAGTTCAGAAGAACTCATAACAGCCTATGCGTTTTTTCAAGAAAATGCGGATGTTTTACCTATTCAAGAATTCATTGAGAAAAGGCTTAATCTACTATCTGAAGATTTCTCTCTTGCGCTAAACAAAAAAACTGACAAAATCCTTAAATTCACTGATAGAATTCACAAGAGTGCTTGGAAGAAAAATCCACTTAAATATTTTATGGATACTCAGTCTGCATTTGCTGCTTTAATTGAATCAGACAAAAGGGACGCAGGCAGTAATATTGATTTTTACTTTAAAACATCAGTTGCCCAAAACGTAGATAGTTTACGAGGTTCGTTGACTTCAAAATTTGAATTATTCGATGATTACTCAAGTATTTCTAGCCTAAACAGACTGAGAACAGCTATTAGAGTCGAAGCTGTAAAGGGTGTAAGAAAAGCCATTCAAAGGGAGGAGCGCATTTTTACACTTACAGCACCTACTGGAGCGGGGAAAACATTCTCATTACTAGCCGTAGCCGATGAGATTAGGAGCGAAAAGGGGGATTTAGGTATTATTTACGCCTTGCCTTTTCTTTCAATTACAGAGCAGGTTGAAGATATTGCAAAAACTTTACTTAAAGATGTTCTTTCAATTAACTCAAAGGCAGAGAATGATAGGATAGAAAGAGCTCAACAACTATACGAAAATGAGCAAACTCCTGAGAATTTGGTTAAGATATTAAAAGAGGATTTTGTTCAGAACACTTTTGACCATCCCTTTATAATCACAACGTTTGTTCAACTGTTCGAAACTCTTGTTAGCAACAGAAACTCTACTCTTCTAAAACTGCCAAATTTTGCTAATCGTATTATTCTTATCGACGAGGTGCAAGCATTGCCCCCTCGTTTATACATCTTCTTTACAGCTTGGCTCCACGAGTTTTGTAGAAGGAATAATTCCTATGCAGTTCTTTCTACAGCCACTATGCCCAAAATGGAAATTCCTATAAAGACTAGCGCTAATGAGGAATTGCGAGCTGATTTACTTTTTGTAGATTACTCTCCGCCTAAGGAGTTGATTGATGCAGCAAAATATTTCAGTGAGGATACTTTTAATAGATATAGAATAGATATACTGACTGATAAGTATAATGTTGATGAATTGGCGGAGCATATCCTTAAACAAGAAAATTCCAGCCTAGTAATTCTGAATACAATCGCAGACACTAAGGCGCTATATGATAAACTCGAATATCGGTGTGAGAATTTGTTCCTTCTAAATACACATTTCATACCCGATGACAGGAGTAGGATAATTGATGAGATTAAAGCAAAATTGGCGGCCAACATTAGGGTTGTATTAATATCTACTCAACTTATTGAGGCGGGTGTTGATATTGATTTTCCCATTGTTTACAGAGACTTATGTCCTTTGCCAAGTTTAATCCAGAGTGCAGGTAGGTGCAACCGTAATAAAAAAATTGAACTTGGTCAAGTATTCTTTCTTCAACTTATAAATGATAAAGGAAGGTCTAGGGCATCGCTTATTTATCGTGATGAAGCAAAAGTTTTTCTCGATTTTTGTATTAAAGAACTAAAGAGCGGGATACTTGAGAAGGAACTCTTCGGCGTGCAATCGAAATTCTTTGAGTATATAAAGGATAACCTAAGTATTGGCGACTTTATTTCGGGTCATGAAAGCCGAGTTAATATGGTTGAATCTGTAAACAGGGCAAGGTTTGAAACATTGGGGAGTTTTAAACTTATTAACGAGAATGTTGGTGAGCAAATACAATTTTACATTTTAAAAGATGAAAATGACTTTATTTACGAAGATTTAGAATTGCTTTTAGCAAAACTTTCTGCATCGAAGACGTTTACTGAAAGGCAAGAACTTAGAATTAAGTTAAGTTCTTTTCAAAAAAAACTTAATGGCAGGATTCTTAATGTAAGGCTGAATAAATACAATAAATCGCAGTATCCTATAGACAACTTCGTTTACGAAATCATGGGAATTAAGTTTATTAGCCATACTAATTATTCTTCCAAAACTGGCCTTATAGTTAATAATGTTGAAAACTGCTTTCTATAATGGATGTTACAGGTACATTAATAGCCTATTTTTTTTACTGTCATAGAAGAATGTGGCTGCATGCTAATGGTATTCGGTTTGAAGACACTTCCGAGGATGTTGAAATGGGTGTGTTAGTTGAAGAAACAAGTTATAATCATCGCTCAAGTAAATATGAGCAGATTTCATTTGGTCCCATAAAGATTGATTTCTATGATGCTAAAAATAAGGTAATTCATGAAACTAAAAAATCGAGTAAGTTCCACGAAACACATATTTGGCAACTCAAATATTACATTTATATTCTTGAATTATCAGGAGTTAGCAACGTAAATGGTATTCTTGAGTATCCACAGGAAAGAAAAACAGAAAAAGTTGAACTCAACGAGGATGATAGAAAGCATTTAGAAAAAATAATTGATTCGATAAACAAACTATTATCATTAGATGATTGTCCTCCAAGGATAAATAGTCCGAAATGCAAAAATTGCTCCTACTTCGATTTCTGCTGGAGCGGGGAGGAGTAATTTTAATAACACACCTGACAGGGGATTAAACCCTGTCAGAGGTAAATAAATAAGACCATGTCCACAACCGAACCCCTAATTGCTGGCAACTACTACCACATCTACAACAAGGGTGTGAATGGGATTAACCTGTTTTATAGTCCCGATAACTATGAGTATTTCCTTCGGAAGTACGATGAGCATATCGACCCCATTGCCGATACCTTTGCCTGGTGCTTGCTAGGCAACCATTTCCATTTGTTGGTGCGGATTAAGGAGGCTGATGAGATAGTTTTTGATAGAATTTCGAATCGAGGAGGAAAAACCCTGTCAGGGTTTCAAACCCTGACAGGGGTGGAAAAGGAGGAAAAACTCATCCAATTCGCATCGAAAAGTTTTTCCAATCTTTTCAACGCCTACGCGCAGGCATTAAACAGGCGGCAAGGCCGCCAAGGAACTCTTTTTGAACGCCCATTCCGCCGTAAGGTGGTCGATAGCGAGCGATACTTTCGCCAGTTGGTGGTTTATATCCACTCAAACCCTGTGCACCACGGATTTACCGATAATTTCAAGGACTACCCTTGGTCATCGTACGGTTCAATAGTATCGTCCAAACCCACTAGTTTACAACGGAATCAGGTGCTAGGTTGGTTCGATGGGAAAGGCAACTTTGTGGACACGCATAGGCAAATAATCGATTTTGATTTTATTGATCATTTAATAATTGAGTAAAAGTACCCCTGACAGGGTTTCAAACCCAGTCAGGGGTGTAAGAAGACATGAAAAAATCCTATTACCTCTTTAACCCTGGCCGCCTTAGCCGCAAGGACAATACCCTGAAGTTTACCCCCGTTGATGAGGACGGAAAGGAGGGACAGCCCCGCTTTATCCCTGTTGAAGGAGTTGACGATATGTATGTACTGGGTTCACTCGATGCCAATAGCGCATTGTATAATTTTCTGGGTAAGCATGGTGTTTGCGTCCATTTTTTCGATTATCACGAGAACTACACTGGATCATTCATGGCCAAGGATGGGCTTTTGGCTGGAAGGATGATTGTGTCGCAAGTCGATTATTTCTCAAACAAAGTCAAGCGAATAGCCATAGCACAAAAGTTTGTCGAAGGGGCATCGCATAATATGCTAAAGAACTTACGGTACTATGATACCCGAGGCAAAGACCTATCTTTTGAAATAAATCAGATTGAGCAGTACCAGGTGGGAATTGCCGAATCTAAGAAGGTTGAGGAGTTAATGGGAATCGAAGGGAATATTCGACAGAGCTATTATCAAGGGTTTAACAAAATTCTTAACGATTTTGAGATGGGCGCTCGAACTAAGCAACCCCCACAAAATCCCATTAATGCACTAATATCGTTTGGCAACATGATGTGCTATAGCCAGAGCCTAAGAGCCATACACCAAACGCAGCTAAACCCAACCATATCGTACCTGCATACACCTGGCGAACGACGATACTCCCTTGCGCTTGACATTGCAGAAATATTTAAGCCCATACTTGTTGACAGGGTTATTTTCAAAGTAATTAATAAACGCGAGTTACAGGATAAACATTTCAGCGAGCAGCTAAATAGATGCCTGCTTAACGAGAATGGAAAAAAGATATTTATAAGAGCATTTGAGGAAAGACTAAGCGAAACCATTCAGCATCGAACCCTAAAGAGGAACGTTAGCTACAAACATCTTTTAAAGTTGGAATGCTATAAGCTTAGTAAGCATTTGCTGGGTATTGAGGAGTATAAGCCCTTTAAAATGTGGTGGTAGTAATATTTTTCACCCCTGACAGGGCTTCAAACCCTGTCAGGATAAAGAATAAAAAATGTACATAATACTAGTTTACGACGTTAACCAGAAGCGAACCGCAAAGATGCTTAAGCTTTGTCGTAAGTATCTTAGCTGGATTCAAAATTCGGTTTTTGAAGGAGAAATTACTGAAGTGAAGTTGAAGGAGCTTAAACATAGAGCAAATGAGATTATGGATGAAGAGGATAGCTTAATTCTCTTTAAAAGCAGAGAGAGTAAATGGCTCGAAAAAGAGATTATAGGACAAGAACGAAGTTCAACAGATACAATGCTTTAGCAGTTCATCGCATTGTCGAACGTAAAAAATTCAACGCTTATTGAAGTGTTTTTCTAATATGTAAAAAGAAAAGGTTCTTTGATGTCTTGTATAACAGCAACATACAATAGTTGTCGAACCCCAGAGGAAATTTCATTAATGGAGTTCGACAACTCCAATTAGCTTATTTATTAATTCACAAGTGGCAAATAAGCTGTAAACCAATTATTTTTTTTGATAATTTTACGCCTTCCAATCATCCCATAGTGGAATTGAAACTCCGTAGGTACTTGCGCTTTATGGAGCAGTACAATCTTCCAATCATCCCATAGTGGAATTGAAACATATTTTACTGAGAGATTTGTCAGTAAAATTCTGTGAGCTTCCAATCATCCCATAGTGGAATTGAAACTCAGAACAAACCGGGCGCATTTGCAATGCGATGGACTTCCAATCATCCCATAGTGGAATTGAAACTGTTTTTTATGGTTGTATCGAGGCGTTTATTGTTCTCTTCCAATCATCCCATAGTGGAATTGAAACCTCACCAAAAAGGGCTGGAACGTTACATTAATGAGCTTCCAATCATCCCATAGTGGAATTGAAACATCCTTGCAAACGAGTTTTGGCAGGATAGCGTATTTCTTCCAATCATCCCATAGTGGAATTGAAACCACCAACCGGGGCGTTACACAGGAGTGGGTTTACAACCTTCCAATCATCCCATAG
>NPID01001350.1_pt1 | contig 42126 bp, 33 predicted proteins | sample 8637491 | NCBI WGS metagenome assembly NPID01 (sample SAMN07420843, study PRJNA396082) | bioreactor metagenome | isolation source: sample BA6 brine-fed electro-methanogenic bioreactor BA | place: Japan: Kochi | collected 2016-06-14 | reverse complement strand
GGGTTAGGGGGATGAGTCAATATTAGTTTTTAGTTCTCTCAAAACTTTATAAACAGCACTTAAAATATTACCGCCAAAATTCCCGCAATTTCTAAAATTGCGGGAATTTAGCTACACCCTAATATAACTTAACTTCATTTTCAACTGCATTAAGAACAATATCTTTTTCTAAAAGCTCAATGGCTTTTGTTATATCATCATGCAGCAGTCTATCTTTCTTTAATGGTTTTATAGATTTCCGAATTTCTTTATATGCAGCATTTGTTCCCAATCCGCATTTTAACGGTTTAAGAAATTCAATTCCCTGTGAAGCGGTAAGCATTTCAATTGCAATTACTTTCTGAACATTCTTAAGAATATTAAAACATTTTCTTGCCGCTATTGAACCCATAGAATTATGATCTTCTTGATTGGCTGATGTTGGAATTGAATCTACACTTGCCGGATGAGCCAATACTTTATTTTCGGAAACCAATGCTGCCGCTGTGTATTGTGCAATCATTAATCCAGAATTTAAACCGCCGTGCTCTGTTAAAAATCTTGGCAGACTACTTAACGATCCGTTTACCAAACGTTCTATTCTTCTCTCAGATACATTTGCTAATTCCGATAAAGCTATTCCCATAAAATCCATAACCAGCGCAATTGGTTGTCCGTGGAAATTTCCTCCTTCTAAATGATCTCCTTCATTTGGGAATATTAAAGGGTTATCATTAACAGAGTTTATTTCAATCTCAACTTTTGAACAGACATAATCTATAGTATCTCTTGAGGCGCCATGAATCTGAGGAATGCACCTTAATGAATATGAATCTTGAACTCTTGGATCATTTTCCAAATGTGAATTTCTTATCTCGCTATGGTTTAATAATGCCAGCATATTCTTTGCTGTTTCAATTTGTCCTTTATAAGGTCTCAGTTCATGAAGTCTTACATCGTATGCTTTATCTGTTGCTCTTAAAGCTTCATGACTCAATGCGGCAGAAATATCAACCTGCTTAATTAAACTTTTCGCCTTTATACAAATGTAAGAAGCAAATGCAGTCATCATTTGGGTGCCGTTAATTAAAGCCAATCCCTCTTTTGCACTAAGTTTGACGGGATTCAACCCAAATTTTTTAAGTGCGGATTTTGAGGAAACTGTTTTACCGAATTTTTCTGTTTCTTCAGTAACCTTGTCAAATATTTGAACATCGCCTTCGCCGATCATTCCGAGAACGAGATGCGCAAGCGGAGCAAGATCACCGCTTGAACCTACCGAGCCTTGCGAAGGAATTACGGGAATGATATTGTTGTTCATCATATCGATTAAAAGCTGCAAAGTTTGAAGACGAATTCCCGAATGACCCGATGCAAGAGCGTTAGCCCTGAGCAGCATCATAATCTTTACAATAAACGGCGGAAGATTTTCACCTACTCCGGTTGCGTGACTAACAATTAAGTTCTCTTGAAGCTGTGCATCTTCTTCTTTTGAAATTTTCACATTCGCAAATTCACCAAACCCTGTAGTAACACCATAAACAACCTTATCTTCAGCAACCCACTTTTCTACAAGTGCGCGTGCCTTGTTTACTTTTTTCTTCGCTTCCGCTGTAAGTTCAACTGTAGGATTTTCTTTTAAGAAAAAATCAATTTTTTCGAGAGTTAATGATTTGCCGTCGATTTTGAGTTTCATAACCTTAAACCTTTTTTATAGGATAATAATTTTTGTTCCAAAACGAGAATTAACGCTGAAACATATAGCAGCTTAATAGTTGTAAAATTTTCTTGACTATATGTATGCAATACATTATAATGCTAATAAATTAAGCCTGCCTTAATACGAACGTCGACTTCAAGTCGTTTTCCGAGTATTCGGAATAGTTTTAAGGCGGGCTTAGTTTGTTTTAGTTTGTTAATAAATATATCATAAATTTTTCTTCCTACAACCGCTTCGAAACTTAGGTCTATACTTTTAATAAATTTATAAAATTTTTCTCGTACCTCAGGTAAATCATCAGTAGCATGAAAAAAGAATCCGGTTTTATTCTTCTTCTTTTCAATGCTGGGCACACCTTTTAAGTATTCATCTCTCTCAATCTCATTTTGTAATTTTACAACCTGTTCCCTAACCAAATTCATTGGCTGTTTGAACTTTACCATTCCCAAAATAAATGCGAGGCTTACACCTTGTGATTTTCCAATAATAGGGGTCTTACCTTTTCCCCAAAAAGTAGTATCACCGGCTTCATCTAAAAAACGATGGTAAAATTCTTTACTGTGTTTTACCATATTAGAATTCGGCATCCGAATCACTTTATGAAATATTATAATTTTTATGATACAAATTACGGATTAGAATGTTAGGAGACCAAAAAGAATTCTAGTTTTAATATGATGCTTTTATGATATTACGAAATAATGATATGATATCAAGCTAACTTGACGGTAATCAAATACTAGCCAATTTATTTTCCCTTTTTGCCGCTTGAATAACCTTTTTATTTATAGTTAAAAGATGGATATCATTGGATATATTATAAAAATCTTGGTCATTTGAAAAGATACACTTCATACTTTTGGTACATGAAATAACAGTTTTATACAATAGGTGATCTCCGAAATCCATTTTCTCAAAATCAAAATCCGACAAAACCTTACTGCCTAAAATTTTTTCATCATAGATGGGGAACGTTTTCCTGAAAACTTTTAAGAATTCTTTCATTCTTAATTCCCACTCTGCCCTAAAATGAGGATCGCTATTACGGAGGTCTTTCAAATCTTGGGAATCAAGTTCAGGCTGTCTTTTTATATCTTTATATATTCTAACCGTATTGTTTTGTATGAATTTATAGTATTCCAAAGCAATGCTTCTTGTAGAATAAATATTTATTTGTAATCGCGAACGGATATCATGAAGAATTTCTTGGATTAATTGAGTTCTTTTTTCTACTTGATTATTGGTAGTTGAAAATCCGAAAGGGTCTTTAAAGTCAATGATAATATTTGTATCAATAAAAAAAGCTTCTGTTGGAAGCTCTTTTTTGTCTTTAACTAATTTTTCAGCATCAATTACGAGCGACATGATTAATATGATAGTGTTGATGAGTAGTATTCATGTAAATCTTTGCCGGATTTTATTATCTGCAATTTGTTTATAGCATTATAAAGTGAAAGAAGAACATCATCCTTATCGTCATCATCAAGGTTCACCAATTTTATTCTCTTTGTGAATTCCTCGGGGGTTAACTCTAATTGAACACATGTATCGCCAAATGCTCTATTAATAAACGAGCTTCCGATTGATGAATACCCGTTAAAGTCTAATTCAATAGATGAAGCTTTTTTCAACTCCTCGATAATTTTTTGTGAAAGCCGTGTTCCCTTATCTGCGGAAAGTAATTGAAATGTTTCTAAAAACTTTGTGACTATTATTTTAGCCATGGTTTATAACCCTCTGGTTAATTTTTGTAATTGATTCGAATGTTAACCAATGTGCCTTCAATTTTGTTGTTTAGCTCAGCACCATCGTTAAATGACTCGGGAATGTCTAAGAAACCCTCACCGGAAATAAATTGAATTGTACCCTTGTTAACATTAACGAAATTCCTTAAATAAAACAACCCCATTCCTGCTGCCGGTACATTCAAAGTAGATGTCCCTTTTTGCAAAGCCCATTTTATACACTCAAAATCAGGCTCTGTTTCCTTAACGGCCCCGTACTGTTTGATTTTCCTGGCCATTCCTATACCGGCATCATAAAAGGCTACTTCAAAGTATTCTCGTTTAGGATAAAATTGACCACAAGCACTCACGCCAAATTCACTCATCCCGTGAGTTATTCCATTATCAACTATTTCCCAAAGATTTTCAATAATCTTTTTCTTCAGCTTATTATCATTAACCGGAATAAATCTAAACACATCCTTATCAAGCCAATTAACCACCTTTACTTCTATATTATCGGATTTTGAGAAACGAATTAAAGGAATTATTATTTCATCATCGTATTTTTTTGCATGTGAGCAATTACCCAACAAAAATTCAAATCCACATTGATCAAGGTATTGATGAACTTTACTTTGCCAAGGCATCAAACGTATATCTTTTTCTTTCCTTATATATCGAATTGTTTGATCCAAATAGGCAACACAATAAGGACGTATAAATTTTAATTTAATTACAGCATAGTCTTCTTTCGAGTTTTGTAATTCATCCTTAATCTTCGGCAACTGCTGAATCGATTTCGGATATATACTTTGATATGTCATTTTCAATAAAATAATTCGTTTGAATAATTACCCAACACTCTCTTCAACTATCTTTATTTCTTCTTCGGTTAAACCGTAAAGCTTGTATACCAGTTGGTCTATCTCTTTCTCAAGCGCGCTTGTGTCTGCCTTTACGTCTTCTTTTTTGGCTTGTATAACCTGCTTTACTAATACTTCAATATCAGGGCAATCTGTATTGGATTCAAAAGGAACAGGTAGTTTAAGAATTTGGCTTCTCTTTATTTTGGGAAATATATTTTTGTTGTCGAAGTAAGTATTTTCAAAATAATACCACATTGCTTTTGAACATAAGATACCTAACAAAACATATAAGCTTTTCTGAACATTCTCTTTGTTAAAAACAACATATGTTGTTTGATCAGTATAATATCCTTCCTCATCGAAACAAGCGATAATCTTATTAGAGGGTATTTGTCGTATAATAATTTTGGGTTGTTCAAATATTTCAGGGGATCTAAATGCTTGGTTTGTATATAGTTTCTCATTTTCTCGCTTATAGTTTATATATACTGAATCAAAAACTAAATAATAGGAATGTATATTTTTCCCTAATAGAAACTCCTTATGGAAATTATTTATCTTTTTTTCAGACAATAATTCTTTACGCACCTTAATCCCATTTTTAACTTCAAAATTTATCTCAAGTTTATTGCATTTCTTGATCTTTGATAAAACAACGTTGTTTAACGATGTTATATTGGGGTTTACTATATAGTCTCCTTGCTTAATTTTCTCTTGATGTATAATTCCAAGCTTTAAAAAACTTTTTTCATGAATTTCCAATAATTCAATAACTGATTGGGGCTCTTTGGGTTGTAGGAGAAAGGAAGTAACAACAACATTAGCCTCATCAAAAATATCTGAAGAAGGTTTAACTACAAATGCAAAAGAAAAATTATCTAGAAGATACTTTCTTAATTTTTGATCGTAATCATTAACTAGAAATACCGAAGGAGTAATAAAGCTTAACAACTTTTTATCGTTTAATAATTTGGTTCCTTGCTCTATAAACAATTTATATAAGTCTAATTGATATGCACTAGTTTTATATTCCTCATATAATAATTTTTTTAATGGGGCATCAAATTTTTCTCGGCTTCTTATATACGGTGGATTCCCGATTACAACATCAAAGCCTTCAAAGTTACCTTCTTCGTCGAGCACTTCAGGGAATTCAAAACGCCATTCAAAAGCATCGCGGTAAATTAATTCGTTCTCTTCTTCCTGCTTAACAATTTTCTCAGTCAATTTGTTAATACGTTTTTCAAGTCGGGCTTGAATGGCTTCAGACTTACCGCTTAAGTCTCCGAGTGTTATTTGGTGATCTGTCAACTGCTGATTTAATTTTCTAAGTTGCTTTCTATCCTCATTTAATGGATCAACATACATACCCAACAATTTATCTTTTATCCTCTCAATCGAATCTTTCAGATTTTTACGTTCAGTTCTGTCTGTAGCATTTTTATAAAGTTTAATGTTCATCTTGTATAGTTCGAGCGTGGTTCTGTCGCCTTTTGTAAAAACCTGGTCTTTAAGATCGAATCTGCTTATTAGCGAGTTGCCCTGCTTAATGTTTATGTCGATATTCGGAAGTGTTTCCAGTTCTTTATAGCTGCTTTCGTTTGTGTAATAGGAGTGTTTTAATAGTTCAATCCATAAGCGGAGCCTGCAGATATTAACCGAGTTCGGGTTTATATCAACTCCGAACAAACAATTTTCAATTATGGTTTGCTTTTCGTGAAAGAGAGTTTCCTGCAGCTTTTGCAGCTCGGGAATAATATTTCCTTTTTCATTTAGATGATATTTAAAAATACCTTCGTTTTCAACATCCGTTACTATTAATTCATCATTATCTATTTGGACTGCATAATTCTGAATTCTGCTTCCATCTTTATAATTAAGTATGCCTAGTTCGGACTTTATTGTAAGAATTTCATTCAAAACTGATACGAGAAAATGCCCGGAACCGACTGCAGGGTCGCAGACCTTCAGGCTGTTTATAATTTCGTTAGCCTTTCTTCTTCCTTCCTTAGTTCGGTCAATCTCGCTTTTTAATTCATCAAAATCTTTGTAATTCGTTTTAAGTTCATCGTTAAATTTCTGCACAACTGCACGCCGTAATGTTTCCCGGCTCATGTACATTGTAATAAAGCCGGGTGTAAAGAAAGAACCTTCTTTGTACCCGTTTATCTTTTCGAAAATGAGTCCGAGCACAGATGCACTAATAAGCGATTTTCCTTCTTCCTGAATTTCTTCACCGGTACTTTCACTTGAGAAATCGTAGGCATCGAGAAAACGGAGAAGATAAGTTAATGTGGAGAGTTTACCTTTTAGCTTGTTCCTTTTTTCGTCCCTTAAAATTGTGTTTGATAAAACCGAGAGATCAAAGCGGTCTTTTAATGCACTGATATATAAAGTGTTTTGCTCAAGCGCACTTCTCTCGAAAAGAGAACTATTCAAATAAGGTATATCTTTAAATTTCTCGCGAACATGTTTGGAACGTTCCTTGATTTTACGTGCGAGTACTTCATGAAAGAGTTCATCCAGGTCGTCATATTCTTCAATTACCGATTTATCGAGAAATTTATACTCTTCGTTACCCCTGTGATAATTCACAAGTTGGGCTTCGAGAAGTTTTAGAAAAAGAATTCTATTGATCCACGTAATGTTTAATTGAAGCGCAATATTAAAAAGTTTTTCTTCTTCAGTGTCACCAAATTTATAGGCATCTTCATAGTTGCTGAGTGCGTCTATCGATTTCAATTTCTCAATCGTGTTTTCAAGAATAGAGCCCGGTTCTCGGTGCGTATCATCTTTTCTTTGAATTACTTTTTTACTTCCTACTTTTAATTCCTCTAACCCGATAATATGCAGCAATTCACCATAGAATTGTTTGTCCAGGGAATTACTGTCGTTTGCAAAAGGTTCTCTCAAAAGAAACGGTTTGCTGAAAATTTTAAAAACCGGTATGAGCTTTTTTTCCTCATCGGATTTTTCTTCAGCTTCAGCACATTTTTTGTAGTTCCTTAAATCGAAATAAACAAATTCAATTTCTTCAATATCCTTGAAATGAGCCGGAGCTATTTCATTGTAAAACAGATCGGTGTTTTTACTTACTTTCTCATTCGAAGACCATTTTTTATAATCGTTGACTAACCCGGTATTCTTATAAACAAGTTTTTCAAACAATTTAGCATCGAAGACGAACCATTCATACCCGTTTGTTATTACAATATTCTTGATATCGCTATTTTTCTCTTCGATTCTTTCCCGCAAATAATAAAGCATAACTTGATACATCGCCTTGGTGTTCAGATTATCTTTAGTAACCATTTGGGATCTTTCGGAGGGAGCTTTAACTTCCGAGATTACGCCGACTTTACTCTTTTCATCTTTGCCAAGATAAACAGCTAAATCAATTTTACCGCTTGTATTAATGAGATGGTTTTGATAAAAGGTTTTTTCTAAAAATGCGGATATAAATTTTTTGTTAAACTCCTCATCCTTTGCAGGGTTAAGGTTTTTCAACAACTCTAAAACTTGTTTTTTAAATACCTCAATCTCATTTCGCGGCGGTTTCTGTTTTTGGTATGCTTTACTTATTGCTTGTATGGGAGTGAGAATTTTTATCTGCATTTGTTTCTATAGAGTTTTTATAAATTCAATGATTTTAAGGAACGACATAAATTTACCACAAAAATACTAAACTATAAAGGTTCGAAGGGTAAGAACCGACAATGTTAAATAGCTTTCAACTCAAAAGCATAGTCTTGGTAGCTTATTAATTTTTTTTCTTTCTCGTTTTCAATCCAGGCTTTTTCTTGATGGGATAAATGAACTATCTCGTTAGTCTTTTTATATTGGAAAGCATCCAAAACATTTCTTAAAGTTTCCAGTTCGTTTCCGGAGAACAATTCCTTGTTAAATTTTTCTTTTGCAACAAAGCCTTCGTATTCGTCAATCAATTCGGTAAGAATATACCCGCTTCTTTCAATCAATCCGAAAATGGGGGCATAATTATCAGGTACTGGACCCATCGGCAAAGCGGCATATTTTGCACCGCTTATCGCTCTTCCGAAATTTTTGAAATGTAGAAAGTCCGCATAAAACAACAACTTGTTTAATCTCACTTTGAATTGAGCATTGGAAAGAAAGTACAAAACCATGTGAGCAAACTTTTCAAAAGAGGGTACTTGGTAACCGGTAAACCGGTTGAGAATAATATTATGTTCGAAGTAAAAATTAAATGGATCCAAAAGATGTTTATTCTCAATTAAGCTTTCTATTCGTTTGATCGCTTTATTAAACCGGTATTCTGAAAGAACTTCTTTTTTCCGTTCGATAATCTTTAACATTTCATTCGGATCTAAGCAAAGACTCAACAGCGTTGCATTGCTTTGATTAGGTATTTCACCTTTTTCATAGTTTGCAAACTGGTTTACCCCGAAACCCAAAAGCTTTGCAAAGTTTTTTGAGTTAAGTCCGTACTCGTTTTTAATCGTAGTTAATTGCCCGGGAAAAGGAATATTATATTTTTCCCTGTATTGGTTATAAACCTGTACAGTATTTAATTCGTCGGTTTCGGTAGTTGTAAAATCTTCATTACACTTTTCGCAGAGATAAAAAAATTCGGTCACTTCAAATTCTTCTTTGCGAAAACTCCTTTTCTTTTTTCCCGAATGTAAATTTGCGGTTCCTTCACACATTGGGCATTCAATTAACTTTTTCATTTTCTCATCTCATTTTTTCTTTTTAAACGGGTAGCTTAACTTTCGTTCAGCAATATGAAAAGAAATACACATAACACGCTTAGCAGGTTTACCCATATTTATTTTAATATAGACTTCCTTCTTCTTTACGGTAATTCCGAACTCATAGTTTTCCGGTGATCCCGGATCATATGCATCCGGGAACGGACCTGATGCGTAATCATTCGGTTCGAGATTGAGAAGAAATTCTTCTCTCTGTTTTGGTGTGATTTCAAGATCGAGTAAAGCCTGGATATTTTTTTCACGGTCTTTAAAGTAAACACCGTAAACCTTGAATTTTTGTTTAAACTCTTTTAGAAAGCTTTCAATATCTTCAAGAGAATTAGAACTCAAATATAAGCTCCTCGCTTAACTAAATCAACTATAAAGTGGTATTTAACGTCATTTATTATCTATAAACCACCTTATGATTATTAACATCATTGTTTGTGTAATACTACCTCTTTAATTTACCACAGAAACATTAAACTATAAAGATTCTATTTACACAGCTAAAACGCAAGAAACCCAACTTTTTGAAAAAGTCGGGTTTCTTAATACCCCTCTCCTCATCTAATTTATGTATTGTAAGGAGAGAGATTGGGAGGGGAGGATACATAAATCATCTTCTTGTTACTCTGCAATTAACTTTGAATGTATAACTTGTCGTTCTGCTTTTCTTATTGTGTAGAGGGAACCGGGTTGGCTTCTATCCCATGCAATGCCCTGCCCGGTACAATTAACCGGAACAATTTCTATCAATTCAAGTATTGAACCTTGCTTGGGAATTTGCATCACATAAACCTGCTCACCGTCATGACCGGTAATATATAGCAATCCATCCGGTCCCCAGGAACCTCCGGAGTTACTCATATTTTCAAATTTCTCCAAAACTTCCTGAGGGAAAATCCATGACTCAAGCTTTCTCCATTTGTCGTCAAACTTAACGACGGTTGTCCATCTTCTGTCTGTTCCGGTCGAATCACTCCATTTATTATAATGCGCAAAAGCGGCCCACCAGTAGCCGTCGTGTTTATCAACCCATGTGCATGATCCGAATTCAATTCCAAAACTGTGACTATCGATGTGTTCCATAGTTTCGGGATCCCAAACTTCAATTGAACTTGTCATAGGGAACTCGGGATAATTACTGTGCGCGCAGTATAGTTTGCCGTCAATTATTGCACCACTGTCCAGATGTTTAATAGGTCCGTTCTCTTTTCCTTCCCATGCGTCAACACGTTCGCCGGTTTCTTTATTATACTTTACAATTTTATAATTGGTAACGGCGTAAAAGTAATTTTCGTCTACCGCTACACCTTGTCTTGCTTCAGGTGCATCGAATACTTTTATTTCTTCGAATTTTCTTTGAGCAAGTATTGTCGTTGTAAACAATAACAACATTGCTGCTATGATTATAAGTTTTTTATTTCGTTTCATTTTATACCCAACTATTTTGTTAATATGTATACACTTGATAATTTGCTTATTTCCGAACTTCTATTAAGTATTTTACGTCATTCCAAATTTATTTCAGAATCTTTTAAATAGATTCCGGATCAAGTCCGGATTGACATAATATTAAATTAGTCTACTTCATTGAAGCAATTTTGATTCCTTAGCTTCTTTTATAAGCTGTTCTGCATTATTGACCAGAACAAAATCCACGTCCGCATCAAATAAAGTTTTCAGTTTATTCAAATCCTCTGCGTGATAATAGTTTGCAATTATATCATGATTCTTAAGTTTATCAACAACTTCGTTAATGATAGGATATTCCCTATCTTTTAATTGAATAAAGTCCGCGTTAACGGCAACAGCATTTTCAATATACTCTTCAGTAGAATTACCACGCTCCATAGAGCAGATTTTTATATTTGGATTTATTTTTTTACTGCTTCTGCAGATTTATTTTCAACCGCCATTATTGCATTCTTTATTTGATTTCTTCCGGTTAATAATTCGGTTGCCGCTTTAGCTGTTTCAAATTCTTTTTTGATATGAATGTCCATTAATGTTGTATCCGACATAATGTCAAAAACTTCTTTAAATGTCGGGACTTTCCCACCTTTAAATTCTTCATCTTTCCAAATTTCCGCATCTAATTTTTTTGATTTCGGTCAAGGTTAAATCCCTAACAGCGTTGCTTCCATTTGTTGTTCTTCAAATGTTTCATCGTGCATAAGAACAAGGGCTTTGTCTTTTGTTATACGGACATCAAACTCAATCACCCGCACACCGAGTTTAACAGCATGTTCAATTGCAGCAAGTGTATTTTCAGGATGGTTGGAAGATGTACCGCGATGTGTGCATATTCCGTTTTGCGGCAACTGCTGCGAAAAAATATTATAAAAATATTTTATTTCATATAATTATTCCGTTGGTTTAACATTCCAAACAGTTAAAGCAAGCAGCATTGATAGAACCGAAGCCCCGATCCAAAAGTAGAAGGCGTTATCAAAATTATAAACCGCTGCTCCTTCTTTTATAACCTTGCTGCTTTCAATTAAGAAACCGCTAATCCAATCTTGAGTAGCAGCGCCAACATAACTGAACAGCCCTATCAATCCTTTAACCGCGCCGGCAGATCCCTTCGGAGTAATATCGACAGCAATTAAGCCGGCTAAGAAAACAATTAAGCCACCTATTCCAAAGCCGAACATACCCATTGCAATAGTATCGAGCCAAACATGACCGGGAGGAACAATAAAAAGCATAATAATAGCGGATGTTTCGAGCAGCCCGTAAATTAACGTGGGAACGTTTCTTTTTGCATTGAATAACTTATCCGAGCTCAACCCGGAAAATATAGCTCCCAGCAAGCCCATAATCGGGTAAGCGCTCATTACATAACTTGCATCAACAAGTTCGTAACCTTTTGATTCCTGCAAAAATAGAATAGCCCAGTTATTAATTGCGTAGCGCACAATATACATCATAGCGCTACTTAAGCCAAGCACCCAAACATAAGGGTTTTTTAATGCCAACTTCTGAAGTTTACTTACATTTTCTTTAATCGGCTTACCTGCTGAATAATCACCTTTGTAATCCGCAACGTGCGGAAGCCCGTATGTTTGCGGTCTATCGGCTAAAGTATGGTAAAGAACAAATGCAACAAAAAGACCAATTATACCAGGAGCAAGAAAACCTGCTCTCCAACCATAAGCGCTTATAAAAAAAGCAGTAACAACAAATGTTAATCCTTCGCCAATGTTATGAGCGCCTGCCCAAATACCGTATCGAGTACCTCTTTCTTTATTGCTGAACCATTGGCAAATCGAAACAACACTCGGTGCCGAACCGATTGATTGAAACCAGCCGTTGAATCCCCAAAGAATTACAAAAACAATAAACAGACTTGTTAAGCCGAACAAAATGTTAACAATAGCTGACATTAATAATGCGATGGACATAAACCGCTTAATATTTGCTCTATCGGAAAGAACACCGTTTGTAAACTTACCGACAGCGTAAACATATAAAAGTACCGAGCCTATAATTCCCATTTCGGAAACGGATAATACCCCTGCATCAAGTATCGGCTTTTTTGCGACCGACAATCCGAGTCTACATGTATAAAAAAATCCGTAACCGAAAATTAAGGAAATATAAACACTCCATCTTTTCCTTTCATAGATTCTGCGTATCTCATTTTTATTTTCAAGTTCCGGTTTGTCTACACCGGTAGCAAAAAAATTGATGATCTTTTTAATCATAGTATTCCATTGTGGTTGTAATTTGAAATCAGTTAAATCTCTCTCCTGAAAAGCTTACACGTTTTTGATGGCATGATGTTCATCTATTCAGTAAGCAATAAAAAATCTATGAAGAACCCCGGCGGACAGATAAGTCCGCCGATTTTACAAAGGGTTAAGCGAGTCTACAGCTTAAAGGAAACTCCCAAGGTGCCGTATGAATTAAACTTAGCCCACTGGGATACTTTAGAAAAACCTTCCGAGGGGTCTCCCCAAGTTTCAATTTCTTGCTGATCGGTAAGATTATTCAACTGGAGGAGAACCGATAGATTATCGGTTATTTTTTGCGTAACCGAAATGTCTAAATGATATTCTTTTTTGTAATAAATATCGGAGAACTTAGAATCGCCGACTGCAATAAGGATATCATCTCTGTAGTTATTTGAGATAACGAATGACAATCCGATCGCCGGATTATCATACATGATTGCAAGATTAATGATATTTTCAGGACTGAATCCAAGAGGTACAGCTCTTCCACCAATTTCAAATTCAGATTTTGTGTATGTATAGTTTACATAGATAGAAAAGTTACTTAGGAATGGAGATCCCAAAAAATTTAATCGTTGATTAGCGGCAATTTCAACACCGTAAACTGTAGCGTCTTGCTCTCCGTTGATTGGCATAGAAATTTCGTATTGCTGTGTTCCACCTTCAAAAGGCAGGGTTTCGGTTGTTCTTGATGAGACAATAATGTTTGACATTTTCTTGTAAAATACCCCGGCGCTCAATAATCCCAGATACGAGCTGTACCGCTCAAACATTAAATCGAAGTTATGGGAATTGGTAGCTTCAAGGTCGGGGTTTCCTCTAGAGATTTTGCGTTCATCGTCGTCTCTAAATTCGTAAGGAACCAACGCCTTGTAACTCGGTCTTGAAATACCTGTTGAATAAGCAAACCTTAGGTTTGTATTCTCATCAAATTTGTATGTTAAGTGGGCAGAAGGTAATAAATTTGAATAGCTGGCGTCGGATTCAGATTTATTAACCGATTCAACAGCAAGGGTTTTATATTTATTAGTGGTGTTCTCGAACCTCAACCCTGCTAATAAACTAAACCTATGTGAAAGATTTAATGTAGCCATTCCGTAAGCGGCAATTATATTTTCTGAGGCATCATAATTATCATCAGACATATCTAAGTATTTAGCATCTTGCGCGCCAAGGTAGTTTTCATCGTGAGGATCAACTACAATATCTATAAATCCGAATTCACCTTCTTCAAGGGTATGATCTTCGGGGAAGTCTTTTAATTGTAATCTTAGTTCCTCAAATTTCACGCTCTTTCTTAAATATTTACCACCAAATTTAAGAGCGCTGGTTTGGTTCATTAAGCTAAACGGAATTTCGAGATTGATCATCCCGGACACGTCTGAATCTGTTTTTAATTTATCATCTACTCTAATACGATTTAACGTCAACGGTTCTTGATCCGGGAACTTACTTGTTACACCAAAATCTTTAATTTCTTGGTTAGAATAACCGGAATAATCAAAGTCGCTGCCAAATCTGAAATATGTTCTTTGCGGCATATCTTCCATTGCTTTAATATAACTTGCGGTATAATCGAGCTTAATACCATCCATATTGTGACTTCCGCCAAAAGTTGCATTGGTTAAAAATTGATCTTCAACTCTATTACGAACTTCCTTTTCTCTTTCATCGTCTTCAACAATCCATTCGGCAATTCTTCTAATCTCTTTATCGAAGTACCTATTGTGGTTAACATTCAAATAAATTTTATTTAACTGATCGAATTTAAATTCCGTATTTAGATTTACACCCCATCTTTCTCTTAACACATCATAATCATTTGAATGCTGGGCAAAGATATCGGCATTTAAAGTAGCATCCTCAAATTCAAATTCCCTTAACATAGAACCGCGGTTTGTTTTGTAATAACTTACGGCGGCTAAAACACCCAGTTTATTGTCAAAAAATCTTTTACCTGCGTAAGTTGAAAAGTCAAGAATATCGTTTCCATACTCATTGAATTCGGAATGCTGTAAATTGTAGCCACCGCCTGCATTAACTGCTAAAAGTCCTCCATCGGGAGCTTGTTTCATCTGGAAATTAACATTACCGCCTATTGCATCACCGTCCATATCTGGTGTTAAAGCTTTTGTAACAACAATATTATCCATAAGGTCTTGGTTCATTAAATCGAGACCAACCGCTCTGCCTGCATCGGGGTCTGGCGCCGGAATGCGCTGCCCATTTACCGTAAGCGAATTATATTCGGGGCCAATACCTCTAATTGTTATAACTTCACCTTCTCCTTGATCGTAAGAAATAGAAACACCTGGAATTCTAGCGGCAGTTTCTGCTGCATTTCTATCAGGGAACTGTAAAAATTGTTCAGATGAAACGACATTTTTTATATTGGCAGCATTCTTTTGTTCGTTAAGTGCTTTAGCCTGACCTCTTGTCATTTGTCCGTAAACAACAGCTTCTCCCAACTCTGTAGTTGTTTCCTGTAATAAGAAATCAACAATTACGGTTTGGTTTGCTTCTACGCTTACTTCTAAAACTTGATTTTGATAACCAAGAAAAGATGCCCTTACCTTATATGTTCCCGGTTCAACATGAGATATTACATAATTACCTTGTTGATCTGTAGCAGCACCTTTATTAGTATTCAGCACAAACACATTAGCCCCTGTCAGTTCGGTTCCCGATGTGGCTTCCTTTACTTTGCCCACAATTTTTCCTGTGCCTTGTGCCGATATTGTTACAGTTAACATAAATACAGTTAACCCGATCAATAACAGCTTAATCGTTTTTTTAGTATCAAAGTATTTAAGAATCATTTGTCCTCCTTTAGTTTATAAGATTGTTTTCGCAAAACTTTTTAAGTTTCTTTCCTTTTTATTTATAGAAATTATTTCAGAGTTATTATTAATGCTGAAGTTTTGTTTCATCTATTAGAATACCGTTGTTATCGTATGTTTTTAAGAGAAGTGTCTTCCCGATTATATCAATCCTAGAAAAGTTATAAACCAGCTTAAAGTTTTTATAATTTTTCTTTTCAGAAGACCCTTCTTTATTTTGTGCTCCACCACCACCGGCATTAATTATATATGTAACATTATTAAGTTCGTTTCTGGCGTAACCATGTAAGTGCCCCGCGAAACTTATATCCACATCATATTTTTCAAACAAAGGAATAAGATTTTCATCATATCCTATATACCTATCGTCTTTACCCGGCACATAACTTGGTACATGGCCTAAAACAAAGAGCCATTCAGCGTTTTGGGCTTTATCGGACGCAAGTTTGTTTTCCAACCATTTATATTGCTCGCTGCCTTCGGCATACTCCGTAAAGTATTCTCTATCCGGGTAACCAGCCCTGGGATTATCTATAACAACAAAGAAACAATTACCGTATTGAAATGAATAATAGTTTTCATGCTCAGGTGCGGGATTGGAAAAATTTTTATAATAGTTTTCAGAGTTCAACTCATGGTTGCCTATTGCAGCGTAAACAGGTTTACTTGTAAGATTGTTTTTTGCGGGATTAAAAAACTCAACATCCCAATCAGCCCGGGGTCCCCGCTGTACAACATCACCTGCATGAATTATAAAATCAAAATTATGTTCGGCTATTTGGTCGGCAACTTCTTTATGCCGTAGAAAATTCATTTGAGTATCGCCGTATGCGATAAAACTAAACTCGGTGGTATTACTGCTCGCTGTTTTAAATGAATGCCATTCACTTGCTACTTCACCGGATTTAATTCTATAATAGTAAACCGTCTCTTGTTTTAAGTTCTCTAATTTCACTTCATGTTTAACAACTTCTTCATTATTTTTTACTGATTGGGTTTTCTCTTTTGAAATTCCGTATTTAACTTCCGAGTTAGCCGGCAATGCGGTATCCCACATAATAACCGCATGATTTTCCAAAACATTTTGAAGATAAGGTCCACGAACTATTTCTTGTTTTATTTCTGTCGGCTTAATTTCGTATTCCGAGTAAACACTGACATCATCAAAGAAAGAACCGAGATTGGAGATGGAAGTAAATCCAATGTTACCTTTGGCAAATGATTCGTCGTTTATATCAAAAAACAGTTCATCATTCAGATATACTTTTATATTGTTCTCTTTTAAAAATATTGTTACCGAAAATTTTACATACTGCCATTCTTCTTTGGTATAAGCTACAAGTCTTGTAAACTCACCCTTAACTTTTTTATCAACACTAATCATTTTTCTTTGACTCGACAACAAGAACCTGTAATAGTTATCAATATTATTGTATCTAAAAAGAATACCGATATAATCGTCATCTGTACAAACTAAATTTGTTCTAATCACGCAGTCACTAAACTCTTTATCTTTCTTTATAATGTTAGTGCCGAGTAAAGATTTAGTATTACCGCAATCGGTATCTTGAATTAAAAAACCTTTTTCTACAAACCATTTGGAATCTTCGTCATCCACTTCATCCATCACTTCCCAGCCTTGTAAATCAAGGGTTTCGAAGTCTTCGATCCAAATTAAGTTATCGTTAAGTTTATCATCGTCTTGAATTTGATAACAATTATTTAACATTTGAAGTGTGAGAGTGATAACAAGAATTTTTAGTGGGGTGATATGCTTTTGTGCTATCATAATTCTCGTTTTTTGTTTCAGTATGAATGTGGCAAATTATATACCACTTTTATTTTTTTCATAAAACCCGGTTTTCTTATTAGAAAACGCTTTTATAGAACCTCGTATAAAATATCTGTTTGGGAATGTTTTCATTAATCACACATACTTGTGTGATGTGGGTTAATTACGAGAGCAAAAATTTATCTTTTAGTTGAAATTTCTTATAGCTGAATTTAAAAATTTATGATATTCTTTAGGAAGATTTCTAAACAATACTTTTTCCTCTCCTACGATCTTCTTTGAAGTTATATTTTTTATATAACCTTCTATTTTTGTTCGAGTTAAAGATTGAGTTTTCCCGTTAAGTTCCTGTCCTATTATTAACTTAACTGCACGTTCAACTTTCCATTCGCTGTAGGATAATGCTTTTAATGATATCCCGCGTAAATAATGTGAAAGTGTATGAGATCCTGGTTTAAAACCAAGTTGTTCTTCACTTATATCCATTCTAAAATAATTTTCTCTTAATACCGAGAGCTTCTTTTGTTCGTCTTCATTAAATACTTCTTGTTGATTATCTTCATGCAGAAAAATTTCATGTATATTTATAGAGGGAAAATGTTTTTGTGTTATTATTCCCTCACCTTCAATACGTGAACTTTCGCATGCAATTTCAATTAATGTTCTCAGCTCCGCTATATTACCTTCTCTGTAATCATGCTTATATAAAATATTTAAAGCACTGTGTGTAAGTTTATAATCTATTTTATGTTTTTTGCTGTATTGTTCTATAAAATATTCAGCTAATAACGGGATGTCAGGTTTCCTGTTTCTTAACGCGGGGACCTCAATTTTGTTATAACTTCCTCCTATTCTCCTATATAAATCTTTCCTAAAACGACCTTCTTTAATACTCTTTTCAAGATCAACATTGGAAGCAAACAAGAATCTCACATCTACGGAAATGCTTTTCGATTTACCGGCTGCGTAATGAAAATCAAGACCGTCTATAACCCTAAGCAATTGCGATTGTGTATCGAGAGGCAGCGAATCAACATCATCAATTAATAAAGTTCCTCCGTCACATTCTTCCAGAATTCCTTTTTGTCCGTCTTTATCGATCCCTGTTATGCCATGCCCAGGTCCGTAACCGAATAGTTTACCAAGTACAATAAGAGGATCGGCTGCTGCGAACTCGGAAGCTCCAAATACAAAGTAAGGTTTATCGGCGCGAGGACTTAATGAATGTATAACATACCCGAGCGAGGATTTACCGACACCAGATTCCCCATGTATCCAGGTAGGTATATTCATTTGGCTTTGCGGTACAACCAAACGAAGAACACGTAAGAACGCCGGACTTATACCGATACATTTTTCTTTTCTTAATTCTTTTAAAATAGGATACTCTTCTTCGTACAATTTAATTTTTTCTTCCAATATTGTGTCGGACTCGGCTTCATATTCATGATGCCAATAAGCGGAAAGCTCCTTTTTTGCCTGGGCTAATTTTTGATTAACAATTTCAACATCTTTAACGTAATTATTAATCTTATCTTCTTTTTCTCTTAGTTCATCAGCAAGTTCAACGACTTCCCCGGAAAGAACTTTTATCTCTTCAATTGGGCTCTTTATTCTACCTACATTGTATTTCCCTTTACCAATACTTGTTAATGCGGCTGTAAGTTTATTCATCGGGTTGGCTATCCAGCGGGCAATTAAATAAGAAAAGAATAACACAGCGCCGAAAACTATTAATGTTATGTAATAAATTCTTTTCTTTGAATTTGCATTTATCTTTGCAAGCTGTGTGGATAAGATTTCCGTATTGTCTTTAAAATCCTTTAACGATGTTCCCACAGAAACGATGCCGAACACCTTATGTTTATAAATCGAACCGGGTGAATAAAAAATAGGTGCATATGCACGAGTTCTTACAATACCATCTACTTCTTTATAAATTCCCATCGATTTCATGGTTGTAATTACACTCTCGCCCCTTTTTGCTCTTTCGATTATAGAACTAATCGGCTCATTCGTTTCATAATCTTTTAAACGCCAATCCATTTTAAAAAGATTAATAGGGATAATTCCGGAAGCAAATTGCCAGTCGGGCGTATCTTCGGTTAAAGGTTCAACCAATGTACCGTCACTTCTTAATCCTTTTATATCCCATAATTTTTGATGTGCTATTATCCAACCTTCGTCGTCAACAAGATAATTATAACTTCCGGTTTTGTAACGATTTATAAAAGATTCTTTCGGCATAATTTTATAATCAATAAAATCGAGTAAATGAATTCCGTCTAAAGCTATAGTACATATACCGGCAAATTTGCCGTCGCTTGTTTTGAGTTTTTTGTTGAATCTTATGACACCGTCAAAACTTTTACCTTGATCTAGCTGCTCTTGTCTGCTTACATACCAACTGACTAAGCGAGAAACAAAAATATCGGATTTGCTGTTGCGTGTATCGTTGAAATATGTTTCGGAAAGATATGTTGTGTTCTCAGGCTTGCTTACATTTTTTAAAAAATGCTGGTCCACCAATTTATTATTAACAATCTTTATCAACTCATTGCCCGAAGCGTCTATTAAAGCCAACTCCTTATATATGGGTTTTTGCTTATTAATTGAGTTGACCCATTTCATATTATTCTTGGAAAAATTCAGATACAAATCAGTACGATGCGGCAGCGAGGAAAAATCTTTTAAATCGGATTCACATGATTCTAAAAACTGTGATATTCTTTTGGATAGGTTATTTGCCTGTAATTTATACAACTCTACTGTTTGCTCTTTTACATTGGTATCAATCGTTTCTTTTAATATTTCACGAGAACGATCAAAGTTTGAAAAGGATTGATCCATTAAGATAAAAATCGGTATGCCTGAAACAACAGTTAATATAACTAAAATGACAAAAAAGATGTTTAGCTTAACCTTTGAATTAAACGTTGAGCTTTTTTGTTGTCCTTCTTTCATTTTACTTCTCTTAGAAATAAAAGAATTGATTAGTTCATAAATAAAGTTATTCGACTTTTTTTGTAGTATTTAGCTGATGTGTTAAACAGTAGTTGCCGTTGCATGTTATATTTTAAGAAAATTATTCTTGTATGTAAATACCAAGTTTTACATTTAAAGATTTATTAATAGTTAAAAATGCTAATAATCTATAGTCAAATGAATATAGAATAGAAATTAAACTTTACGAAAACATTTCCAAACTATCACCAACACTAACAACTCCTCTTCCTTCGTGAAGAAGATTCATTCCGAATAGAACTTTGTTGTTATCGGTACGGCGGTAAGTTGAAAGGGTTTTGAGTGGTTCGGTGCTTTGTTCTGCAGTATCTTGATTAACAGTTGTAATAACACAACGGGCGCAGGGTTTAACCGGTTTGAAAATTATATTGTTTATTTTAAATTCCTTCCACGTGTCTTCGTCGTGCGGTTTGCCGCCGGTAAATACAAAATTGGGACGAAAGCGGTTCATAGGAACGGGAGTTTCTAATTTTGAGTTGAGAAGGTTGAGTGATTCCTGCGCGATAATTAAAAAAGGATACCCGTCCGAAAAAGAAGTTACTTCATTATTCTTTGCATAGTTTGTATCAACTTTGCGCTCGGTTTCATCCGGCATATAAACAAGTTTACAGTCAAACTTTAATTGCTCGGAAAACCAATCGTTAATTTCTTTTCCTTGTGGAATTACATCTACCGTATCATCCCAAACAACTGCTTTTTCTATTTGGTTGTTTCTAAGAATAAAAGGAATTTCAATTCTTTCATCAGGTTTGGTTTTATTAAAAACAATTAAGGATTGTGCAATAAAGTCCGTTTGCAGAAGAGCCATCGCTTTAATTAACCGCTGCGTGAAAAACTTGTTGTTGTTATCAACAAGCATCCATCTACGGTCGTGTTTTAATCCTCGGTCGGTTACTTCTGCTGAATTAACTGAAATTCCGGCAAGCGATTTAACCGGATAAATACAAATTTCACTTAATTTATAATTGTTCAACTGCGGCAGTCTCTTTAACAAGGTTATTAATTTTATTTACGGTCGATTTATCAGCACGGTAAGTTATACGAATTATATCTTCTTCATATTTCTTGTCAATCACATCAGCAAGTGTGTGAATCTGTGAAATTAATTTTGAGAGATTATTTCTTATCTCGATAGTTTGTTCAACAAAATTTTCTTCGTAAACGCTAAGCAATTTCTCTTTCAATTTGCCGATGTTTATTCCTTTCATCGCAGAAATTAAAATCGCATTATCATACTTGTTGAGAACGTAATCTATTTTTGTTTTGTCGGCAGCATCAACTTTATTAAAAATCTTCAACTGGCTTTTTTTGTCGACTCCCAATTCCATTAATGTCTCGTCAACTACTTCAATGTGATCTTCAAAGGACGGATGCGACACATCGATGACGTGCAGAATCAAATCGGCGTCGCGCACAACATTTAAAGTAGATTTGAAAGATGCAACGAGATGATGCGGGAGTTTACGAATAAATCCTACCGTATCACTTACCAGTATTTTTTTATCCTGCTCAATTTCAAAAGAGCGGGTTGTTGAATCGAGGGTTGCGAAAAGTTTATTCTCGGCAAGCACACCTGCGCCGGTTAATAAGTTTATTAAAGTTGATTTGCCCGCGTTGGTATAACCAACCATCGAAGCTTTCAAAAAATCTTCACGTCCGCTACTTTTTGTGCGCTGCTGAGATTCAATTTTATCGAGTTTCTCTTTCAGCTTTGCAATTCTATCCCGTATAATTCTTCTGTCAGTTTCAATTTGTGTTTCGCCGGGACCTTTAGTTCCGATACCGCCGTACTGTTTTGAGAGGTGCGTCCATGCACGTGTTAAACGGGGTAAAGTATACTGAAGCTGAGCAAGTTCAACTTGTACTTTCGCTTCGCGCGTTCTGGCGTGGGATGCAAAGATATCGAGTATCAAACCACTGCGGTCAATTATCTTTTTCTCAAACATCTTTTCAAGATTTTAAACTTGTGTTGCGGTTAAGTCATCATCAAAAATAATTAGATTGATGTTGTTCAAGTCGGCAAGTTCCGCAATCTCTTCTGCTTTACCTTTACCGATGAAAAAAGCGGAATCGGGTTTAGGTCTATCCTGCATAATTTTAAATACAGTATTAGCCCCCGCAGTGTCGGCTAACATTTCAAGTTCGTCAAGATGCTCCTGTACTTTTTCTTTAGAAAATTCTCGCGTTGCAAGTCCTACGAGTATTGCATCTTCTTGTTCAATTTTTTTTGGTGTTTCTATCATAGCTTTTCTTAACGTCCCTCTGGTGTGCGTAATGAGGTTTAGTAAAACACATACATATTAAACAGTAGGTCTTTGGATTTACAAAATTTACTATAATGATTTAATATTTATAGTGCTTGGCTCACATGATACTCAAAGGGTCTTTAATCTTTTAATTTCTCTTTCGATTTCTTTGAGTACCCCCTTATTCACAATATCTTTTTTGTTCCCCTGACGAGATGAGAATAAGACAAATACTTTGCCACCATATTTTTCCTCAAAATCTTGGAAACTAAAACTCATTCGTTCAGTTATATTATAATTTCCAAAATTTGAATTTGCTGTTATAGGTTTAATTTGAATTCCAAATGCCTTGTCTCCAACTTTACCGATATAATCAATATCGCCAGCATGGTCAAGTTCAGGGTCGCTTTCTTCAAATTCCACATCAGGAAATGTTTTAGCAAGTCCATCATTAACAACCGATTTTTCGAGGAGGAATCCGTCATAAGTTCTCACTACTGTAACTTCATAAATGTATTCTTTGCAGTCTTGCAAAGTTAAGTCTTTAAATGCCGCAGTCCATTCAGGAATTACAACTTCAGTAATTTTTGCATACAATCTTTCACCCAATTCATCTAATGTTTCTCTAGTTATCTTTACTTTATCTTTTGACTTTGTGTATGCATGCTCAAAGTAATATTGTTCCCATTCTTCAAAAGCCTTTGGTTGGCATTCTCTAATCAACGCCATGACTTCACCAACCTTATTAGGCCTCGTCAATTGATATATATTACTTGCATAATTAAGGACTTTTTCCTTTTTGCCAAAAGGTTTAGCATATTTTGAAGGTTCATTTTTCATGATATTCTTGTTCCAGTTTTATGAACTTTATTCTGTTTCTATAATTAGAAGTAACATCAACCGACACCAGTCCATTTTTAATTAAATGGGCATTTAGAAAAGTTTTATTTTTCAAATACATGTACACAAGCAGATTATTTGCATCATCATGCTTTTTTTCATCATATTTAAGAAAGACCTTTTGCCCCTTTGTTTTCAAATGCAAAAATTCTATAGCTTTTCCATTTACTTCTTTGTTTTCTCTAACTCCGATTAATCTCACGACCAGGTCATTGTTAAGTTTTATTAATTCAGGACTAATAATTTCTTTTACGGTAAAGTATTCCTCTCTTTGAGTTTTACTGTCTCGGTCTATTATTGACCCAAATTGTAACTTTTTAGGATCAGTTTTTTTATCAAAAGAATGAAAATCTTTGAAAACGTATGGCAGTTTAGCTATGTCTTCTTCATAGTTAGTTTCAATTAAATTCTGCTTTTTAAATTGATAATTAGAGTCAAATATATCTTCCTGAGTTACTCCTAATTTCTTTTTAATAACTGGAATAAAGTCAGAGTTTATTTCATAACCAATAGAATTTCTATTTAGATTTTTAGCAGCAAGTGAGGTCGTCCCACTCCCAAGAAACGGATCAAGAATCGTATCGCCGACAAAAGAAAACATTTTAATCAATCTTTTGGGTAATTCTTCTGGAAACATTGCAATATGACCATCTTGTCTTGCTCCACCGAAATACCAGTGCCCATTAAAAAAAGTTTTCCATTCTTCCTTTGTCATTTTCGACATCTCTTTTATTTCTTTTGGATGCTTTTTAGGCGTTCCAAGTTTTTTGAATAATAGAATAAATTCATAATCAATCGACAAAATGCCATTTGGAGGAAATGGATAACTTCCCATCAGTGAAGCTCCCCCCGTAGTATTCGATGTAGTTTTTTTTTGCCAAATTACTGCCCCCATGTAATCAAAACCAATTGCCTCACAAAACTTGATTATTTCTGTTCTGATTGGTATAACTTTATAACGCCCATAATAAACTGCTCGCGCAAATTGGTCACCAATATTAACGCATAATCGACAGCCATTATTAAGAACTCTATAACTCTCTTTCCAAACAAGGTTTAAGTGATTAATGTATTCTTCATAACTATCGTTATAACCTATCTGTTTATCAACCCCATAATCCTTTAGTTGCCAATATGGTGGTGATGTAATGATTAAATCAACAGAATTGTCAGTTAATTCAATCATCTTACGGCTATCACCATTAATTATAGTATGTGTAGTTCTGAAGCTCATTTTAATTCCATTTTCTTTTAAAACCCAAGTAACTTCTTGTTTTACTTATTGATGACTTTCTAACCTACTTGTTAAATAGCACTTCCCCCTAAATTTACATAGAATTTCGCTTAAAATTCACTTAGTCAATTTATTCATCTATTTAATATATTTATTAATATATTCTTTTAATTTCGATATTGCGCTAACCTGCTTTCAACCCTGCAAAATCCTTTTTAGCATTTTTTGAAACAAACATCTCCAGCAAAGCGACAAAGAGCGCAGCAATTAAGAAGTACTTCCAGAGCTCTGTACCAAATCTTGCTTGCTTGATTGACTGCTTATAATTTTCATTCGGATCAATGAATGTAAAATTATTTTCCGGTGCAAAATCACTTATATATTTTTCAATTTCATCTTCATTTGCGTAAGCCGTGTTTGTCTCATCCGGATCGAAATTTACACTGGCAAAATCAATTAATTCATCACCCGAATAAAATTGGTAAATGCCAAGTTGATCGGTTTTATTGTAGCTGAAATAATTTTGATTGTCAAGTTCACTTAAATTAACAAACTCTTCAGTTGCATCGGGCTTAACGATTTTTAACTGCGGAAGTTTCAAGTTGTTTATTCGTATATCGATGTTATCGCCGGCAGTGACATTTTTGCCGGATTCATTTTCCATCGTTTGATAAAGAAGTGATTTATTTATCAACGGAGCAAACAATGATTTGATTGGAAAATTATTCCAGCTTAAAACCGGCGAAGTGTTAAACAACAAAAGCCTGCCGTTACCTTTTTTAATTNNAATTTCACTTAAGAAAAGCGAGTTATCGTTCAAACTTATTACAGGAAGTGTTTGCGAATAAGGCATTATCTTGAAATAAGAATAAACTTCGGGCGATTCAACTTTGGTATTTTCCCTATCTTCAAATAAATTAGCAAAAATCGGATGCTCATATTCGACCTTGCCGAAATAAGCAATCGATTCGGTTGAATTCGGTTTTCCTATTTGCGAAGCATTTGCACGGATACCGAGTCCCGCAAGTATTANNTATTAATTGAAAATCATTCACTTTACTTTCCGAACCCGGGAAAAGAATTACTCTTCCGCCTTTTTCAATAAAGTTGTTTAATACCGATACATCATTAATATTTTTCGAACCACAGATTATTATAACATCGTAATCGGAATTAAGATTATAAGGCAACTCGGAAAGATTTATTTCTTTTATACTTGTTTCTCTTTTATCAGATGAAGATTGCAAAGCGACCTTTACAAATCTTGTATCATCTTTACTATCAGAGGCAAGAAGTACGTTAATCTCTTCGGGGACTAATGCGGCTGTATATCTAATATTATCTTGCAGTATATCATCTTGTTCAATTTCTACGTATGCTTGAATAAGTCCGGCATCACTCAAAACAGATTCAAATGAAATCAACTTTGATTCATTTTCATTCAGGTCAAAACTTTGTTGTGCTGAACGAATCCCGTTTATAAAAAGCGAAGCAATTCCGTTAGAGATTGCTCCGCCGGATACATTTTTAATTTGTGCAGTAAACGAAACCGTTTTACCGGGCTCTAAAAGCTGGTTGTCTAACTGAAAATCCGTCACCGAGCGATTTGAAAGTTCACCGTTCGAGAAATTAAAAAGATATACCTTGGTGTTCTCGTCTAACAAAATATTTTTTTCGTCATCATCATTTACAAGTTCGTTTTGCGGAAAATCCGACAGTATAAATAATTCTTTATTGAAGTTGTTTGACGATGAGAGCAAAGTATTTGCGTTTACTACAGCTCGATTAAATTTCTGCTTCTTTACCGAAACACCGGCATTTTCTAGTTCTCTTTCAAACTCCGATACGGCACTTGAAAATTTTTCTTCGTTTACATCGGTTGTAAAAATAACAGCAGCTTCATCTCCTTGCTGAAAATCATTTATAATATTCTTAACAATTTCTTTTGCTTTGTTGAAGTGAGAACCGGTTCCTTTTACGGCCGACATACTAAAAGAATTATCTATTATATAAACCGCAGATGTTTTGGCTGAAGATGTTCCCGCTATTGTAAATGTTTCAAGTGTTGGACGTGCAAATGCAGCAACAAGCAGTAATATTAACAGTACCCTCAATGCAAGCAGCAGCCATTGTTTGAATTTCAGTTTACGAATTTTTGTTTTCTGAAGTTCTTTCAAAAATGCCAGCGTGCTGAATTCAATTCTCTTCAGTTTCTGCAAATTCAAAAAATGAAGTAATACGGGAATTGCCGCTGCGATAAGTCCAAATAATACTGCAGGATTGAGAAATACCATTTATAATTTTCTGTTTACTATTAATTATTGTTGATACTAATTACTTAACAGTGATCTCAAAATAAATTTGATTTATTCCGAATTTTATTAATGTTCTTAATTTATAAATAATCTCGAACTCAACCCCCTAACCCCCTTCTCTTGGTAAGAGAAGGGAGAATAAAATGGGGATGAGTTACGTGAATCTAACTAAAATGAAATCCTTTGTGATAATAATAATTTTTTATTAAACACTTGTACAACCTCAATTAATTTTAGACAGACCTTCGTTTATTATTAGTGATTAAGGTTGTGCTCTCAGTTAGCACAACTGTCCATTAATTCAATACATCTTTATAAAGTTTTACAAAGTCATCTGTAATTTTTTGCAACTCAAATTTTTCTATTACTGTTTTCCGTGCCTCTTTACCGAGTTGCTCTCTTTCACTAATTGAAGTGATAAGATGTTCCAACTTTTCTTTTAGAGAAACGTAATTTTTGTTTTCAAAAAACAAGCCGTTTTTACCGTCTTCAATTATATCAAGTATTCCCTCCGAGTTTGAAGCAACACAAGCTCGTTCCATCGCCATTGCTTCGGTCAAAGCAATTCCGAATGCTTCCGAATGTGACGGAAATGCAAAGATATCCATCGCAGAATAAATTTCAGGCATATCGGTTCTGAACCCGGTAAATATAACATCATCGTTTAGTTTTAACTCATCTACCATATCGCGAATCTTTTTACCGTAAGTATTTTCACCTCGACTTGGTTCCCCTACCAGCAAAAATTTTAGATTGTTAAACTCTTCTTTAAGCTCAACTGCGGCTTTCAATAGTTCTTCGTGACCTTTTCCGCCCGTAAATCTTGCGCTCATTCCAATTACTATTTCATTATCATTTATATTAAACTCGTTCCTAATTTTATTGCGGTCAACTTTTTGCGGGTCGAATTTTGTCGTATCTACTGCATTGTAAATTATTGTTACTTTGCTTTCGTCAAGCGGGCAAGTATCAATCAAGTTGTTTTTTATAACGGTTGAAATTGCCGTTGCTTTACTAACTCTATCATATAGTTTTTTGTGAAGAAAATCTTTCTTAACAATAAAGGAACCCATTTGCTTTGTTAAAACAAGAGGAGTTTTTGTCTTTGAAATATTGAGTGCCGGTACAAGTGTCCATAAATCTTTTGAGTAATGACTGTGTATTACATCAAATTTTTCTTTTCTTAACAAAGATTCCACCTTCAAAATCACTCCCGGGTGAAAATAACTTTTGGCTTTGAGCGCAATAACCGGGATACCTAATTTTTCAGATTGCAGATGAATTTTTGAACCGGGAAAGCAAACAATCGAACATTCATAATTTCTTTTAAGAAGCTGTTCGGTTAAAGTAAGGACAAACATTTCCATTCCGCCCCAACTTCTTGAAAGGCAGGACATTAAAATTCTCATTTATAAATCCTCTCAATACGCGCACCTTTAAAATAGTGCAGAAGAATTTCATCAAACATATAACCTTTGGCGCCCATCACAGCAGCTCCAATTTGGCAAAGACCAACACCGTGCCCCCATCCCGCTCCATACAAAATAAATTTATTAGGAATTCCTTCTTTCAAATCTCTTGTTTCAACATAAAATGCGGAACTGTACAAATGACTTTCAGAGAGTGTCCTTCTGATTTCCAATTCTTTACCGATTATCATTTCTTTTTTTGTGCCGATGATTTTCAGCTTTATTAACCTTCCCGACAATCCTCTTTCTACCGGCACCAAATCTTTAATCTTACCGAAATCAATTCCTGATTTCTTTTTAATCAGCTCGCTTAACTGCTCCTGGGTATATTCAACTTTCCATCTAAAAAAGTTTTTAGTTTCTCTATCATAATCGACTAAAATTTGAGAAAGAATTTTTTCATCGGTTGTATTACAGAACGCGGAAGGATTTCCCTTTATCCATTTTACTGCTGATTTTTCTTGTGTCAAATCCAAATCAAAATTTTCCGGTTCAAATTTGTAGTCAACAACGGCAGATAAATAATGCTTAGGTACAGGCTCCCAAACATTTTCAAACGATTCTGAAATTCCGCCGCAGCATTTTGAAAATCGTGTATCACAGATTTCACCATTATAAACGAGTGCAACCCCGCGTGTTCCTTCAACTGCCGAGAAAGCTCTGTCGTTATATTTTTTTGTTATACCCTGGTAACGCTGGCAGTGATCATCGGCGCAAAAATCATAAAGTTCATGATCGTTTCTATCATACCATTTCATAATTTCATCTTCGGTAATATTTTCTGTAACCGCTTTTTCTTTTTTCTCTTTCTTTGCTTTGAGCTGTGCGATCACCCAGCTGCGCGAAATTATTGCGTGAGCTTTTAGCAATTCAAGCGGACTAGAGGGCGACATCTCAGAACTGATTACGCTTGTTAAATACTGCTCAAGGGGAACAAGATTAATTCCAATTATGTCTCTTTCGCGAACTATTAATTTAAGTGCCCCGTGAAAACGAAAATTTTTCTGCTGCTGCCAGTGAAAGTTTATACCTATCGTTACATCTTTCAATAAAAATGTTTCCGAAGCCGGGTCGCGTGGTTCTAAAATTAGTCCGTCAAAAACTTGAGAAAAATCTGCACCGATTAATCTTATCTTCCCGGATTCCCAATATGCAGAATACTTTCCGCTGAAATTATAGTTCACGCTGCGTATCCTGAAATCTCCGTAAAGTTCAAGATTAATACTGGGACTTTTAATAAGTCCAACGCTAATTGTAGGCTCTTTCATCTGTATCATAATTGAACCGGAAATATAAGAATAGCAAACTAAACATTACAGGTAGGAATAATAGAGATAGTCCCAAATTTCAGTACATAAAATAGATTTACTGTTATTAACGATTTATTTATAAAATCGGATTTGTTATCTTTGTTTCCGTAAAATCTTATTAAACTGAGAATTAAAAAATGAATAAGACTGAAAGCAAATATAAAGTACTTCTTTTTTATAAATATGTAGATTTCCCGGAGCCGGAAAAATTCCGTGAAAATCATTTGCAATTTTGTTTAGACAACGATATAAAGGGACGGGTATTTATAGCTTACGAAGGAATTAACGGAACCGTCTCGGGTACAACTGAAAACATAAAAAAGTATAAAGATCATTTAAGAAGCTTTCCTGAGTTCGCCGATATCTGGTTTAAAGAAGATCCGGCTAATGACCATGCTTTTTATAAAACTCACGTTCGAGTAAAAAAGGAAATCGTACATGCCGATTTCGGGAAAGTTGATTTAAGAAATACCGGAAAAAGATTAACACCGGAAGAATTGAATAGATTTTATGAAGAAAATAAAGACTTTGTAATTATTGATACACGAAACAGTTATGAAAGTGAAATCGGCAAATTCAAAAATGCAATTACGCCTAAGATGAATACATTCCGTGATTGGCCGAAAGTAGTTGAGGAACTAAAAGATTACAAAGATAAAACAGTCGTTACTTATTGCACCGGGGGTATCAGGTGCGAAAAAGCTTCTGCTTACTTAGTTGAGCAAGGTTTTAAAGATGTTTATCAAATGAACGGTGGAATAGTTACTTACACGAAAGACAATCCTGATAAATATTGGGAAGGCAGCGTTTTTGTATTTGACGAACGAAGAATTGTTGAACCGAACACTAAACCGGAATTGAAACACACGGGGAAATGTTATTACTGCGGTAAACCCGCTTCGTGGTATATCAATTGTCATAATCAAGATTGCGATAAACTACTTGTAACTTGTCCCGAATGCAAAGTTGAAAACGAGTACTGCTGCTCGGATGAATGCCGCGCATCTAATAATAAACGAAAGAGAATACACGGATAATCATTACCGATCATAATTATCATAAAAATCTGTGTGCCCTTTTTTATATATTCCGGCTTCAAAAAAGGGAATTTATGGTGAGAAATGAATAACAAAAATCTTTCAAATCTCACCGCGATAGCGTTAGCACTCCTTGTTACCTTTCTTTGGTCGACTTCATTTGTAATAATAAAAATCGGTTTGGATGAAATTCCACCGCTTACTTTTGCCGGTCTTCGCTACACAATTGCATTCATTGCTTTGCTTCCTCTTGCATTTAGACCACACATCAAAAAAGAAATTAAAAATTTACAAAAGAGCGACTGGCTGAAATTAACTTTACTTGGATTTACCTTTTACACTATTACACAAGGCGCACAATTTCTCGGACTGTCACTGCTCCCTGCAGTCACAGTCAGTCTTCTACTTAACTTCACCCCAATTGTTGTTGCAGTAATGGGATTTTTTCTGCTCTCGGAAAGACCCACTCTGCTTCAATGGCTTGGTTCAATTTTATTTATTGTCGGTGTACTTGTTTACTTTTACCCGGTTATTTTAAATGCCGATCAAACACTCGGTTTGATTGTAATATGTGTGGGAATCCTCGCAAATGCCGGCTCGGCAATTATTGGCAGAGATGTAAATCGTTCTTCCTCACTGAGCCCAATTACAATTACCGTAATAAGTATGGGAATAGGCGGAATTGTATTACTCATTACGGGCATCGGTGTGCAAGGATTTCCGGCAATCAGTTTAACAAATATTCTTTATTTATTGTGGCTGGCATTAATTAATACCGCATTTGCATTCACGCTTTGGAATCTTACCCTTCGCACTCTAACGGCAATGGAATCGAGTATTATTAACGGAACTATGCTCATACAAATTGCAATTTTAGCTTGGGTGTTTCTTGGTGAATCTATCAATTTGCAAGAAGGAATTGGAATGCTTATCGCCGGAATTGGAGCATTATTTGTTCAACTAAAAAGAGTATCAAAAGTTAAGTAATAACAGATCTATTTACTGAACAAAATAGGAATAAAAGTGAAAAAAATATTTGTCCTATTAATGAGTATGTTAATATTTATTTCAGCCTGCCAGAGTAATATTATAAATGATTGTCCGGATGGATTAACAAAGTTCAGCAAAGTAAGTCTTTATTTTGGTACATCAACCAATGAAGGAATAATTACTAATGAAGAATGGAGTAATTTTTTGGATGAAATTGTAACTCCTAATTTTCCTGAAGGAATGACAATACATGATACATACGGTCAATGGAAAAGACCGGATGGAGGCATTGTAAAAGAACCGGGAAAAGTAATAGTTCACATTTATGATATTAATGGAGATAAATCAGAAAATATAAAAGCTATCATTAACGGATTTAAGGAGAGATTTAAAGCTCAATCGGTTATTTGGGAAGCAGATATAATCTGCGGTTCTTTTTAATTAATTCTGCTTCAAATATTTTTTTGCGGCAGACAATATTTTTGGAATGTAATCATCAAGAGTTCCATCGATTATTCTAGCACCTGCGGCATAAATATGTCCCCCGCCGCCAAACTCTGCAGCAAGTCTATTTATGTAAATATTATCTCTTGAACGAAAACTGATTTTAATTCCATGTTTTACTTCATAAAACAGCAATCCTATTTTAACTCCTTCAATCGATAAGGTATAATTTATAAATCCTTCAGTATCATTATCCTTAGCACCGGTTTTTTCAAACATTTCTCTTGTTACTTTCATGTAACAGATTTGATCATTTTCAATAAGAGTAAGCGTATTTAAAATTTCTCCCAGAAGTTTAATCTTACTGATCTTAGATTTTTGATAAATCATTTCGCAAACAAAATTAGGATCAACACCTGCAGAGAGCAGCTCCGCAGCCATATAATGGGTTTCGGGAGTTGTTCTTTCATATCTAAATCCACCGGTATCTGTATAAACCGCGGCATAAATTGGAAGTGCAATTGATTTATCAAGTTCAACCAAGTTTAATTCTTTATTCATTTTAAAAATGATTGAACCTGTGGATGAATAATCAATTCCTCCATAATGATGCGGAGTGAAATCTTCTGGATCTTGATGATGATCTATGCAAATAATCGGTTTAGTCAGCGATCTTAAAATTCTTTCCATGCTAACTGTTCTGTTCAATCTATTCAAATCCAGTATAAACACAACATCCACAGAATTAATAATTTGATCGTGAATATCAGGATTATATTGTTCTATAATTTTATCTTCATCAAGAAAAATTAAATTGTCCGGAGTTTCACTATGGTTTATAACAAACACTTTCTTATTAAGTTTTTTTAGAATCTGATAAAGAGCAATCTCGGAGCCAATAGCATCAGCATCGGGATTAACATGAGTGGTTAAAAGGAATGAATTATTATTTTTGATACCTTCGTATATAAAATTGAATGTCTGCATAGTCTTTAAATTTTAAGAGAGGAAAATAAGCAAAACTTAGGAATGTAAATAGTAAAGAAATTCTAATCAGTTAAATTTTTATTTAAAATAAAAACGGAGAATCAAAATTGATTCTCCGTTAATTACTCTATCAAATGAAATTTATTCAACTTCCCAAGTATTAGCATTATATAGAAGCTGATGCAATGTACCTTTTCCTTTTTTCTGAGTAACTGCTTTTATCTGATTTTCAACTCCATCGTCGTATGTTTCTTTTATTACTTGTCTAAAAACTCCAATCGGGGTCGGAAGATCAGTGCTATCAGTTAAGTGAGCAAGAATAAAAGCACGAATTGGATTTTCATCTTTTTCATCATGAACCCATAAATCATTGATTGAATGTTTGCCATCATTTAAGTCAACAACTACAGGACTAAATCCATCTAACTTTATTCCCTTGTTCTTTTCTTTACCAAATACCATTGGTTGTCCATGTTCAAGCACAATTACGTTATCCAGCTTAACATCTTTATCGGTTAAAGGTGCATAAGCTCCATCATTAAAAATGTTGCAGTTTTGAAAAACTTCAAGGAAAGCAATTCCTTTATGTTCGGCAGCTCTTTTAATCATTTCCTGCATATGTTTAGGTTCTCTATCGATACTTCTTGCAACAAAAGTAGCTTCTGCACCTAAAGCAAGAGAAGGAGGATTAAAAGGATAATCAACACTGCCAAAAGGAGTACTCTTGGTAACCTTACCTTTTTCGGAAGTAGGTGAATATTGACCTTTTGTTAATCCATAAATTCTATTGTTAAAAAGAATAATTTTGAGATCGATATTTTTTCTGCATGCATGAATAAAATGATTTCCGCCGATACTCATTAAATCGCCGTCACCTGTTGCAACCCAAACGGATAAATTAGGATGAGCAACTTTTAACCCTGTAGCAATAGCTGGAGCTCTTCCGTGAATACCATGAAATCCGTAAGTATCCATATAATAAGGGAAACGGCTTGAACATCCAATTCCGGAAATCCATACAATATCTTCTTTCTTTTTTCCCATATCAGGAAAAACTCTTTGAACTTGGGCAAGAATAGAATAATCACCACAGCCTGGACACCATCTTACATCCTGATCTGATTGAAAATCTTTTGCCGTTAATTTTGCAGCATCTATTTTTACTTCATTATTTGCCATTACTTCCTCCAAGGATTTCACTTATTTTGGATTCTACTTCCATTGATTTAAAAGGTAACCCTTTAATCTTGGTAAGAGAAACAACTTCTCTTAAATATGTAGCTCTAATAACTGTTGCTAACTGCCCTAAATTTAATTCAGGAATAAGAATAGTTTTGAATCTACTTAAAACATCACCTAAATTTTTAGGGAATGGATTTAAGTATTTAAGATGAGCTTGAGAAACATTCATGCCATTAGCAAGAATTCTATCTACAGCTTCAGTAATAGCGCCGTAAGTTCCACCCCATCCTAAAACTAAAAGTTCACCTTCTTGATCTCCTCTAACTTCAAGATCAGGAACATCCTTAACAATTTCAGCAACTTTCTGAGCTCTTAATCTCACCATAAAATCATGGTTATCAGATCATAGCTAACGTTTCCGGTAATATGATGCTTTTCCAATCCGCCTATTCTATGCTCAAGTCCTGGAGTTCCGGGAACAGCCCAAGGTCTTGCAAGATTTTCATCTCTATCATAAGAATTAAAATTTTCTACTTCAGTTCTGAATTCCTTATGGAATGTTTCTAATTCATCAACGTTTGGTAATTTCCAAGGTTCGGATCCGTTAGCGATATAACCATCACTTAGAAGCATAACCGGAGTCATATACTTTAAAGCTATTTTTGCAGCTTCAATTGAAAGATAGAAACAATCGCTAGGAGTTGAAGTTGCAATAACCGGAATTGGAGCCTCACCATTTCTACCGTAAATAGCTTGGAATAAATCAGCCTGCTCTGTTTTTGTAGGAAGACCTGTACTAGGACCACCACGCTGGATATTTATGATAACTAATGGAAGTTCGGTCATTACAGCTAATCCCATTGCCTCAGTTTTTAATGCAACACCAGGACCAGAAGTAGTTGTAATAGCAAGCGAACCGCCGAATGCAGCGCCAATTGCGGATGCTATGCCGGCAATTTCATCTTCCGCTTGAAAGGTTTTTACGCCATAATTTTTATATTTACTTAAATAATGTAAAATATCAGAAGCAGGTGTAATTGGATATGAACCTAAGAATAAAGGGAGATTGCTTAACTCGGCAGCAGCAACAAAACCTAATGCAATAGCTTCATTACCAGATAAGTTTCTATAAGTACCTTTTGGTAATTTAGCCGGGTCTACTGTAAATCTAGTTGTAAATATTTCTGTTTGCTCGCCGAAATAGTAACCGCTCTTAAGAGCTTTTTGGTTAGCCCAAATTAAATCTTCATTTCCTTTAAACTTGCTTTCAATCCATTCCAATGTTGGTTCTATTGGGCGACTGAACATCCAGTACATCATGCCCAAAGCAAAAAAGTTTTTACATCTTTGAACTTCTTTAGTACCAAGTTTACTTTCTTTTAAAGCAGTTTGTGTTAAAGTAGTAATTGGAACTTGATGTACTTTATAACCGGTTAAAGATTCGTCATCTAAAGGATTTACGCTGTAACCAGCCATCTTTAGATTTTTAGAATCGAATGAATCTTCATTAACTATTACTACTCCGCCCTGTTTGAGATCTTTCAAATTTATTTTTAATGCTGCAGGATTCATTGCAACTAAAACATCTGGAGTATCACCAGGAGTATGAATATCGTTAGAACTAAAATGTAATTGAAATCCGCTCACTCCGTAAAGAGTTCCTGCAGGGGCGCGAATTTCAGCAGGATAATCAGGTAGAGTACTTAAATCATTTCCAACAAGAGCTGTAGTATCACTAAATTGGGAACCGGTAAGCTGCATACCATCGCCAGAGTCGCCGGCAAATCTAACAGTTACTTCGCTTAGTGATTTTACTTCTTTTCCGTTTACTTGTGCCATTTTTTTTAACTCGTTTATTTATTTATAACTAATCTGTTTGTAATCATCTGAAAATAAAAAAAAATCTAAATAATTTTATTTAACTGCATTCATTAACTTAAGAAATTCATCTGCATTTACAAATCCAGTTAACCTTTCTATTTCATTTCCTTTTGAATCAATCAATAAAACTGTCGGCATTCCTAGTATTTTAAATTTATTTCTGATTTGTTCAGTTCTTTCAGACATTGTTTTTGTCATATCAACTTTGAATGATACAAATTCTTTAGATTTTTCTATTACTCTTTCATCCGAAAAAGTTAATGCATCTAATTCTTTACAGGGAATACACCAATCCGCATAAAAATCTATCATAATTTTTTGATTATTATCTAATGCCGATTGATATGCTTCATCAGAATATTCCTGCCAGTCTGGAGATATTTTTTCAGAAGGCCACATGAAATAAACTGCAGCAGCAAAAATTAAAATTGATAGGACTGATTTAAATATCTTAAATCCTTTTACACCCGCAGCAGATTTATCAAAAAACATAATATAAACCGAAGCAATAATCATGAAAGCAGGGAGTAAATATGTACTTAGAACATCAGGCAAAATTGGATTTAAGAAATAGATTGCCATTCCAAGTAAAATGAATCCGAAAATGTGCTTAACTGCTTCCATCCACATTCCGGCTCTAGGGAGACTTTTAATCTTACCGGAAAATAAAGCTAAAACTAAGTATGGAGCTCCAAGTCCCAAAGCCATAACAAAGAAAATCATAAATCCAAAATAGGGATCACCTTTAGCTGCTACATATGTAACCAATCCAATTACAAAAGGACCGATACAAGGAGCTGCAACAATTCCCATTGTTAAGCCCATAAAGAAAGCACCATAAGCACCGGATTTAGCTCCACCAGCTTTCTGAACCCAAGAATCGGGCATTTTAAATTCATAAACACCAAACATACTTAAGGAAAGTGCAATAAAGATTCCGGCTATAACTAAAATTACAATTGGATTTTGAAGAAGTGCTCCAAAAACAGCTCCGGATAATGCTGTAATAACTCCAACTACTGAATAAGTTAAAGCCATTCCGAGAACATAAAGCAATCCAAGTAGAAAAAGTTTGCTAGTACGACCTTCACTTTGTCCACCGAAATATCCTACAGTAATAGGAATTAAAGGATAAACACAAGGAGTTAGATTAAGAGCTAAACCCCCTAAAAAGACAAAAATTAATCCAAGTATAATTCCATTCGATTCTAAAATTCCTTCAATAGCTGAATCATTTTCTTCAACTGTTTCTGCTTGGGTATATGATAAATCTATATTCGAAAATATTTCGGAATTGATCTCATTAATTTGTGTTTGATTATCAACAACGGTAATTTCTAGAGTATCTACAATACTGTTCGGCGGCATACATGTTACATCATTACAAGCTTGATAAGTAAAAACAATCGGAATGATATAGGAATTTATCTGTACATTTTCGGGAATCTTTATAATACCGGCTATTGTAATTTCTCCTTCATAAACTGCAACCGGTTTATCTGAAAAACCAAATTGATATTCTTTTACTTTAGGATAAAGAACATTTTCCAGTTTAAAATCATTATGCTGTAATTCAACAGTTGTAGGGATAAGAAAATCATCATTGGGCTTGTTTGAGTTTATATGCCATGTATCCGAGACTTTACCTTTTAGTGCAAACTTAAGTTCGGAACCGGCATGAACTTTATCAAAAGAGAGATAGGATTTTACAGCTACTAATTCTTCATCAAAATTAGGTTGTGCCGAAATCGAAATTATAATACTTAAAAAAAGAAATAATTTTGCAAAAACTTTCATTATAAAACTCCGTTAAAAATTTCTATTCCATTTTTGAACGATTGGAAATCTCCTGCCGTAACCGAATGCTTTTGTTGAAACACGTAAAACCGGGGCAGCCTGTTTTCTCTTAAATTCGTTCATGTCAACTAATCTTAGAACCTTTCTTACAGTGGCTTCATCTTTCAGTTCCGCCGTAATTTCATTTAATTCTTTATACTCTTCCAAGTACATTTGGAGAATTTTGTCCAATAAATCATAAGGAGGAAGAGAATCTTGATCTTTTTGATTCGGCCTTAATTCTGCAGAAGGTTCTTTATCAATTATTTGTTTAGGAATGATTTCTTCGTCTCTGTTGATGAATTCGGCTAATCTGTAAACATCTGTTTTATAAACATCTCCAATTACTGCAAGGGCGCCCGACATATCACCGTATAGAGTTGCATAGCCAACAGCCATTTCAGATTTATTACCTGTAGTTAACAGCATATAATTAAATTTATTTGATATTGCCATTAAGTATAATCCACGGATTCTGGACTGAATATTTTCTTCGGCAATATTTTCTTTCGTTCCTTCAAAAACCGGATTAAGCATTTTAAGAACTTCATCAAATACAGGTTGAATAGAAATCATTTCTGATGAGATGCCGAGATTGGAAATTAGCTTCTCAGAATCTTTAATACTTCCTTCACTTGAATATTTGGAAGGCATCATTACAACAAAAACATTTTCTTTACCAAATGCCTTTACAGCTAAGTAAGTTACAATTGCTGAATCAATTCCACCGCTCAATCCAACTAAAGCTTTTGTGAAACCGGTTTTAGAGGCATAATCTTTAATTCCAAGAATGAGAGAATCTAATAACTCAGCTTCAAATGATCTTTCTACGGATGCTATTTCTTCATAATTTTCTTCTGTATCGAATAAGATTAAATCTTCCTCAAAATAATTTCCGATTTTAACTAAATCTCCATTTGAATTAAAGCACATACTTCCACCGTCAAAAATAAGATCAGTCTGAGCACCAACACAGCAGACATAAGCCAAAGGAATTCTTTCAGAAGCAGTTAACGTAGAAAGCATTTCATATCTTTCTTCTCTTCTGCCGAATGCGTAAGGGCTTGCGGAAATATTAATTAAAATCTCAGCTCCCTTTTTAACTAATTTTTTACAGGATCAATCGGGTATCTTCTATTTTTCCAGTAATCATCATCATTCCAAATATCCTCACAAATGGAAATTCCTAATTTCTTTCCCTTAAATTCATGAATAAAAACATCCTTTGCTGGTTCAAAATATCTTACTTCATCAAAAACATCATAATTTGGCAACAGGGTTTTATTCTGAATAAATTGAATTCTTCCTTTATAACATAAGACTGCGGAGTTATAAATTCCGGTACCAATATTATCTTCATAATCTTCAGTGATTGAACCGAATAATAGTCCTGTTTCACCGGTAATTTCTGCAATTTGATTTGAGGCTTCAGATAAGGCTATTCGAAATTCTTCTTTTTCAACAAGATCCAAGGGAGGATAGCCGCATAAGGAAAGTTCGGGGAATATAACTAAATCAGCATCTAGCTCAACTCCTCGTTTATATCCATTTATAATTTTATCTTTGTTCCCCTTTATATCTCCAATAATTGGATTAATCTGGCAAAGGGCAATCTTCATACTTCTGTATCATTTTTAGTAATTTTAATTAAGTAAAATAGTTAAGTTAATTAGTAGATTCAATAAATAAGTTACCTGCAAATTTTGGATTTGGAATTAGAAGTTTGAAATTGAAAATGAATACTATTGGGAGTTAGAAAAATGAAAATCTTGCTGGGAATAATAATATTGGCAACAGTTTTATCGGCACAAACATTAGAAATAATTAACAGCGAATTTCTACATTCAGCCGATACAACATTAGTATTTTCACCAAATTCTGAAGTAACAAATGATAAATTACCTTTAGTTATTCTGCTCCATGGCTGGTCCGGAAATTATAAACAATGGAGCAGCAATGTTGATCTTCAAAAATTTTCAGATGTATATAATTTTATAATTGCTTGTCCCGATGGTTTTTATGATTCGTGGTACATAAACAATCCAAATAAAAATAATCTTATGTATGAAGATTTTTTCATCAATGATTTTCTTCCCTATATAATTAAGAAATACAATGTAGACGAGAAAAATGTTTTTATAAGCGGTTTAAGTATGGGGGGACATGGAGCAATCACATTTTTATTGAAATACCCTGAGAAATTTAAAAGTGCAGGAAGTACAAGCGGAGTGCTGGATTTGACTATGTATCCGGATAGATGGACAATTAAGGAAGGAATTGGAGAATACACAGAGAACAAAGATTTATGGAAGAATAATTCAGCCTACTATTTACTTGAATCCATTGCCGGAACCAACAAAGAGATAATTTTTGACTGCGGCTCTGATGATTTTATTTATCAATCAAATTTTAGATTTTTCGAAAAGACATTGAATCTAAAAATAAAAGCTACATTCATATCTCAGCCGGGTAATCATAGTCATGCATATTGGAAAAAATCTATTCCGGCACATTTTGATTTCTTTAAGAGAATTTCAATGGAGTGATTGTAAAAATTGGCTTAATTAGAATAAACGCTGAAACTTCTGATTTGATAAATCAGAAGTCTTCAGCGCTTCATAAAAAATAATTGTTAATCAATATTGATTGTTAACTAAATCTTAAAGTGAATAATCAGCTTACCAAGGGATTTTCAATCCCTCAACTTCATTGAAATAAAACTCGATAAGTTTTGCTTTTTCTTCTTCCGTAACTTGATGATCGAGACTAGCCACATTTTTTAATAACTGTGATATACTTTTATTACCCGGAATGACGGTACTTACAGCATCAAAGCTGAAGCAGAATGAAATAGATTTTTCTATGATTCTTTCATCACTTCCTAATATTTGTTTTACTGATTCTACTAATTTTGCTCTTTGTTCAATATCACTTTTGCTCCATCTCTTTCTGATATCACTGAAAATACTTTCGGCATTATATTTACCAGAAAGCCATCCTGAATCCAAAGGAATTTTAACAATAATCCCAACTCCTTTTTCCTTAGCCATTTCAAAAGCTCTGGATGAATCTTGATGAAGAATATTAAAAAATGCTTCTATAACTTTACCGTTAGTGGTTTCCATAAAGAGTTTCATATCATCATAAGTATCAAGGGAGGCACCGTACTCTTTAATTTTACCTTCTGCTTGAAGTCTTTCTAAAATCTCATAGTGGTCGGTAATTCTTCCATCTAAATATTTACTAGGAGGATTGTGAATGATCAATGAGTCAACGTAATCTGTCCCTAATCTTTTCAAACTCCCTTCAAGGGATTCTCTTATATGAGAAGATTCAAAATTGACTCCCCCTGTACTTGGGTGTCCAAATTTAGTATTAATAACAATTTCTTCCCTTTTCACATTTTTCAGAGCATTGCCAAGTCTGGTTTCACTGGTTCCATAGCCATAATTAGGAGCAGTATCAAAAAAGTTTATTCCAAGTTGTAAAGATTTCTGAATAAGTTCTTCGGATTCTTTATCGGTCATACTTTCCCAATCTTTACTTTCACCAAGCTGCCAAGCCCCGATACCTATTACTGATACTTCCGGTGCATCGTTTATAAATTTTCTGTATTCCATATTCTATAATCCTTTATTTAATTAAAGTCAGTTTCTTTGTTAGGATTTTGTTATTACTTATAAGTCGATAAAAATATATTCCTGAAGTGAGATGCTGAGCATTAAAATTAATTCTGTAATTTCCGGATTGTTTGTATTCGTTAACTAGACTTGCTACTTCATTTCCAAGAATATCATAAACTTTAAGAGTTACGAAAGAACTGTTTCCAATTGAATATTGGATAGTTGTTGATGGATTAAAGGGATTAGGATAG
>NPID01001000.1_pt1 | contig 42467 bp, 19 predicted proteins | sample 8637491 | NCBI WGS metagenome assembly NPID01 (sample SAMN07420843, study PRJNA396082) | bioreactor metagenome | isolation source: sample BA6 brine-fed electro-methanogenic bioreactor BA | place: Japan: Kochi | collected 2016-06-14 | reverse complement strand
TGCCTGCATGGGTCGTATGCAGTACGGCAAGTCGGTTCGTATCAGAAAACGGGCTCGCCCCTACAATTCATTGCAATATAATGTCTTATGCTGGGGCGCTCCTGTGTGTGCGTCCTTTTATTTCCGCAAACGTACAAAAACCCGATCACCGAATGTAGGGAACGGGCATTCTTATGGCCGTTCCTTATCGCAAATGTTGAGGGAATTGTACCTTACAAGAGAAAGAATCCTGTTAGGGTATAAATAAGGAACGGCCGCGATGGAAGGCGACCCTTTCGAGAACATCCGAGCAGACATTCGAGAACCTCAGGGTGCTCGAACTGCATCTTCTGCTGCTAAAGCAGTGTAGAATCCCCCCCGACAAAAAATCATTGTCCCATTCGCCATATTTTCGCTATATTTAGTCAATAGATAAAAAGGAGGACACGTGAGAAAGATATTCTTTATCGCTGCCATTGCGGCATTGGCTAGTGCACAGGGCTTCACACTCAAGCTCGGTTATGACTGCGGAATGGGCATGACAAATGGAGGCAATTCCTATAACCTGACCATCGGCATGGACGAGAAGGCCACCAATGGCCTCGACCGGGAATTCGATTCCCCGGCACCGCCGATACCGCCGGAGATCTGCTATGCCAATTTTGTCGCGCCGGAGGGCCAGCCGCCATTCAATCTTCTGTGGAGCGATGTACGTCCTGTCTCGGCGCAGGCGACATGGAAGCTGCACACAATAAGAAATACAGGCGGAGGCAAGCTCTACTACCCCATCGACGATATGCCCAAGGGTTACACCCTCTTCGTTCTCGGTGCAAATATGGACATGCTCGGCGGCTCCATTCTGACGCAGGAAAAGGACACAGTCCTCACCATCATTGCCATTGAGGGCAAGATAGAAAGAAAGTGCGCCATTATGCTGCCTGAAGGGACAGAAGCGGTCACAGTCGTAGAGATACTCAAGGATGGCGAGAAGATTTCCGAGGTTACAGACACTGAGATAAGGGGCAATGTACTCCTGTTCGATCCCGATATAGATCAGGGCCGCTATACATGGAAAATTGGCAAGGACACAGGCGAGTTCATCCTCCCCTGACCTTCATTGAGCATGGCCGGTTGCCCGTTGCGGCAAGAGGATAGTACTCTGAAAAATACTGACATACTGAGAATGTGCATGACAACTGCTCATTCTCACGAGTGTTTTTACAAGTTTTAGACATTAAAGACATTGTGAGGATATATGGCAAAGGCAATAGTAATAGTACTCGACGGCGTTGGCGTGGGCGGCGCTCCGGACGAGGCGCAATATGGAGATGAGGGTTCGAATACCCTCGGCAACCTTTCCCGTGAACTCGGCGGTCTGGACCTTCCAAATCTCGAAAGCATGGGGCTTGGAAACATTATACCGATAGAGGGAGTCCTTCCGAAGGAAAATCCGAAGGCAGCCTGGGGCAGGATGAAGGAGCAGTCACAGGGCAAAGACTCAACTTCCGGACACTGGGAGCTGGGAGGCGTGATTGTCGATCAGACCATGCCCACATATCCCGATGGCTTTCCGCCGGAGATAATCTCCGAATTCATAGAGACGATATCAGTTGACGGTGTTCTTGGCAACAAGGTATCATCGGGAACTGTGATCATCGAGGAGCTGGGGAAAGAGCATATGGAGACAGGCTTCCCCATTGTCTATACTTCCGCAGACTCGGTTTTTCAGATAGCAGTCCATACAGACATTGTGCCTCTGCCCAAGCTCTACCAATGGTGCGATAAAGCAAGATCAATACTCACCGGCGAGCACGCAGTTTCCCGCGTAATTGCCAGGCCCTTTGCAACCGATGACGCAGGGAATTTCTATCGCACAGTCGACAGGAAGGACTTCTCACTCAAGCCCTTCCACCCGACAATTCTCGACATTGTCAAGGAAGCCGGCTATGTAGTAACCGGCATAGGCAAGATCGAGGATCTTTTCGCCTTTCAGGGACTGACACGCTCCTTTCACACACATACCAATGACGAGGGCATTGCAAAGACCATCGAGATGACAGCTCAGCAGCAGAGCGGACTGATCTTTGTCAACCTTGTAGACACCGATCAGCTATACGGACACAGGAACAACTGCGAGGGCTTTTATGGCTCGCTAAAACAATTCGATGGCGAGCTTCCGGCAATAATCGAGGCCATGCACGAGGATGACATCCTCTTTCTCACAGCCGATCACGGCAATGACCCCACAACACCATCCACAGACCACTCAAGGGAGATGGTTCCTATCATCGCCTATGGAGAAAAAACAGAAGCCGTTGGTCTTGGCACAAGGGAGTCCTTTGCAGACCTGGGGCAGACAATAGCAGACTTCCTCGGCGTGAGAGCGACGAGGAACGGTGAAAGCTTCATGGAGTTGATCAGATGAACGACAGGGAAAGACTTTTCGAGGCGGCAAAGGGCGTCTGGGGCAAATCATATGCACCATACTCAAAATTTCATGTGGCTGCGGCGGTTCTAAGCGATGGGGAGATTTTCACAGGCGTGAATGTCGAGAACATATCCTACGGGCTGACAATATGCGCTGAGAGAACAGCAATTTTTTCGATGGCGACCAGAGGGCTGAGAAAAATCGACGCCATTCTCGTCATGACAAAGACAGGCAAGACACCTCCATGCGGAGCATGCAGGCAGGTCATGGCTGAGTTCGGCGATGATTTCCCTGTATACATGGCATCCCCGGAAGGTATAAAGAGCACAACAACACTAAAAGAGATACTGCCGGATGCCTTTGTCGATTTTTAGATCGTCAAAAAAAATTTCTACTTTATTTTTTTAAGTGCCGAAATCTTGACTTGCAATACTTCACTCCTTATATTGAATATAAATAAACTATAAAGGAGCGAAGATATGAGTCTTAGGTTAACTGTTTTTATATCAATAATGGTCTGTCTTTTTCTAACGCCCGTCACATGGGCATTTGACAGAGTAGATTTCCCCGACGGCACCGAGAGATTGCCCCAATCAACGATTCAATTCCTGGAATCGAAAATAGAGGCTCAGGTATACGGCAATATGGCTGATTCTGCCCAAACAGCGCAGATTATCCGGGATACTCTCGAAAGATATGATATCTTCATCCCAAAGGACATTGAAAACAGAATAGAGATGAGGCGCAGCCTGCTCCGCGAGAAGTTCAGAAGGGATTTGCTTGCTCCGCCATCGATGTTCGAGGATATACCCAAAAGCGGAATACCCCTTTCCATGCGCAGTGAAAAAAAGAGCATAGAAGGCGGAACTGTCATGACTACACCGCAGAAGGGTATGCCAACGGATTATATCCGAGACAATGACATATCCAATGCACCAACGGGATATACAATCCCTCAGGGCTGGCAGGACATACCTCAGAGATTCAGACCACCCCTGCGTATTGTCCGCCCGCTTGATTCAGATGGCACAGAGCGCGGATTAAGACGCGAGATACCGATTGAAGATCCCACGGATCCCGGCGAGATAACAGAGGAAATGGCCACATTCTGGGGGCCGGAATCCTTTGAAGGTTCGACATTTCCACCTACAGGCTGGGGACGCTGGGGCGCAAGCTCCGGCTCATATACATGGCATCGCTCCTGTGCTGCGGCATCCTCTGGCTCATGCTGCGCAGCCGTATACTGGAACGATGCAGGTCAGGACGAATATCTGTACACGCCCCTGGTCAATATCTCTCAGTACTACAATATCTCCCTGCGCTTCTATCTGTGGAGTGTTGCGTCATATATTTCCCTGCCGGACTACTACTACTACAATAAATTCAATGTCTACTACTCTGCGGACAATGAGTCCTTCTATCTGATCAACACCTTTGACGAGGGCTCAGGCACCTTTGTGTTCAAGAACCTTGATGTCTCCGACTATGTAGACAGGCTCAGTCAGTGCAGCTTCCTCTTCAACTACTACGGCGTAGACGGCTATGACTGTGCCATCGACTATGTATATCTCGATGGAACGAGCACAACAGCAAACTGCTCAGGAAGCCAGAACATGGGCGGCTCGGACATGATAATCTCCTCCTCAAGGACAATCTGTGGTCACTTCACCAATGTCAATAAATTCGTCGTCAATCCCGGTGTCACCCTCACCATCAAGGGCCCGAGCGATGCATGTGCCAATGGCGGAATGCTCAAGGTAGAAGCAGACACAATACTCGTCTACGGAACAATAGACGGTGACGGCTCAGGCGAAATGGGCGGAAAATTCGGTGGTGCAGGTTACTGGGGCGCGTCCGAGGGCGGCGATGCCGGCTGGGGCGGCTCTGGCTCTGGCTCTGGCTATGCAGGCGGCAATGGCGGCGACGGCGGCGAAGACGACTGCGAACATGGCTGGTGGATATTCACAAATCAGGAATGGTGCTGGGGCGGCGGAGGTGGCGGCGCTGGTGGCGGCGGTGGTGCATATGGCTGTTCTTCGGCAGGATACGGCGGCTATGGCGGTTCTGGTGGCGGAGCAAGTGCACGTGAATGCTCGGCCTATGGTCCCGGAGGTGGTGGAGGCTCAGGGGGTTCCGGAGGCTCTCAATACGGCTCATCCACAGGCTACTACGCCAATGTCGGCTCAGGCGGTGGAGGCGGCGGAGGAGGCGGTGGCGGTGGCTACTACAGCTACTCCTCATCCGGCGGTGCAGGCGGCGCAGGCGGCGGACGTATAGAACTCACAGCTTCATACAGATTCTATTCATCCGGCACAATATCGGCAAATGGTCTCGACGGCGGTGATGGAGGTGATGGCTCCAATGCCTACGAACAGGAAGGCGGAGACGATTTCTTCAATATCTTTGGCGATGATGGCGTTTATTTCGGCGCAGGCGGCGGCGGAGGAGGCGGCGGAGGAGGCTCTGGCGGCGGCATACTGATTGTCAGCCCCAATATCAGCATGAGCGGAACAGTCCGTGCCAACGGCGGCTACGGCGGTTCCGGCGGTTCCGGCGGCTCCGGTGACGGTCACGCCTATGGCGGCTCCAACGGCGGAACAGGAGCGAGGGGCACAGGCGGAAGGATAAAGATCTATCGCGGCTCAGCATACTCCAATTCCGCAAGCGTACAGAGATCTGGCTACTGCACTGGGTCATACAGCGTCAACTACCTGCCTGTCACCAATATTGGCACAAATCCCGACGGGTTGTCATATACAGTTGACGGTGTTACCTATACATCCAACAGAGCATTCTACTTCATGCCCAGCTCAAGCCACAGCATCTCGACAACAACACCCCAGATAAGACCGGACGGTACATATAATTTCGACGACTGGACAGACGGCGGATCTATTTCCCACACAATAACGGGACATTCAACAGGCACGAGGACTATAACAGCCAACTTCACAGGCGAATACACCGTCACCTTCAGGGCAAATACAGTAACAGGCGGCACCGACCTGTCATCCTCCAATTATATCACTGTATCTGTGGATGGAGGTCCCCCAGTACCCCTCTGGGACGGTCATGACCACACGATGATATTCACGGCAGGCACATCTCATACATATACATTCACGGGTCTTTCCACAGGCAGCTCCGGTACACATCGCTGGTACACAGCAAGCCCGCCATCGGGAACTGTCACAGGTCCTTCCACAATCACAGCAAATCTCAACGAGCAGTGGTGGCTGGACATTGACGAGGCAGGCCACAGCTCTGTATGTACAGGCGCAGAGGGCTGGTACAATCACGGATCAAGCGCAAATGCCTGTCTGGCATCTGGCACTGTGACCGAGGGTGGCAGAAGATATACCTTTGCAGGCTGGTCCGGCGATGCCTCCGGCTCCAACTACGCATCGTCCAATGCCATCTCCATGACAGCGGCAAGGACAGCAATTGCCACATGGAACGGGGAATTCGAAGTGACCTTCGAGGTAAATACCATAACAACAGGCACAGATCTGCACTCCTCAAATTACATTGTGCTGACACTCGACGGAGGGTCTGTTAATCTCTGGGACGGACACAGCCATACAGTATGGTTCGCAGAGGGTACAAGCCACAGCTATTCATATGCCTATAATTCATCTGCATCTGGTGTGGGCCACAGATGGCATTCGGACACCCCGCCTGTTGGAACGCTGACAGACACAGATCACATACTCGGCGAGTACGAAGAACAGTGCTTCCTCGAGATTGAGACAGGCGGTCACTCTTCACCCTGCCCCGGAACAGAGGGCTGGTATGTTTACGATGACTATGCAATAGCCTGTATGAGCGACTCCGTTGTCCTCGACGGCGACACACGCTATATCTTCGACGGCTGGACAGGGGACGCCACAGGCACAAGGGCGCGCCACTCCGACAATATCGACATGACAGAGATGCGAACAGCCACTGCAACATGGCGCACACAGTATGAACTGACCCTCGACTATGCAGGCTGCGGAACAGGCATACCCAGCCAGTCCGGCGGAGGATGGTATGACGAAGGTACACTGGCATCCATCACAACAGACGAATCTCTGTGGGCAGCGAGCTTGAGATATGAATTCGAGGAGTGGACTTCCACACCCGGCGGTGCGACCTTCGGCGATGCAGAGGCACACGAGACAACAATACTGATGGACAATGCCTACGAAGCAACAGCAAACTATGACCTCTCCGTCGTAACTGTAACCTTCGAGACAACAGGCGGCTATGACACGGTTATTGTCGACGGGGCAAGGCAGCACACGCCTTTCACCACAATGTGGATAACCGGCACAAGCCATTCAATAGATGTCGATGAGATGGTCTATGTATCATCGGACGAGAGATTCCGTTTCGATGGCTGGGACGATTCCCCATTCTCCGACAGAACAGTTGCCCCTGTGAGGGATACAACATTTGTAGCCAACTATCAGAGGCAATACTATCTTGAGGTTCTCAATGGTGGTATGGGTGAAGTTGAAGGGTCCGGCTTCTACGATGAAGGCAGCATTGTCGAGTTCTCCAGCGATTCTGCAGTCGGCGAGGACTCAAGGCGCAGATATGGCTTCGACGGTTGGACAGGCACAGGCCCGGGCAGCTACACAGGTCCGGATAATCCCGGTGCATGTGTCATGAACGGACCTATTACAGAGACTTCTTCCTGGGAAATCGAATTCCGATTCAGCGTCATTAACCCATCCGGTCTGGGGACACCCATCCCGCCGGTAGGCGACAACTGGTTCGACTCCACGGCCTTTGTCATGGGTTCGGTTATAAGCCCGGATGGACCTGCATACTGCACGGGATATGAGGGATCAGGGCCTGTAGGCTCCGGCTCGGGAACATTCTTCACCATCTCCTCACTCACAGATTCCGCATCTGTCGAATGGTTCTGGAGATATTATCCATCCCTTGTTGTGACCTCCGACTACGGAACGCCGACACCCGACGATACAACATTCTACCCCCACGGCACAATGGTCTCATGCTCTGCGCCAGACACAGTTGACATTGTATTCGGCACAAAGGCAGTCTGCACAGGCTGGACAGGCGGAGGCTCTGTTCCCGATTCCGGCACAGGCAATTCCTTCACCTTTGCCATTGAGGAATCAAGCTGGGTTGACTGGGAATACAAGATAATACACAGATTTGCCCTCTATAATCCCGGTGGCTTCGGCAGCCCGGATCCTGTTGAAGGTGTATACTGGTTCGACGAAGGAACACTTCTTGCAGGTCACGTCACAAGCCCTGATGCGAGCTACTACTGCACAGGCTTCTCAGGCACAGGCTCTGCACCCCTGTCAGGCAGCGGTACGAACTATTCCTTCACACTCACATCACCTTCAACTGTCGAGTGGATATGGGAATACTACGAAGGTCCTGAGAGGGAGTTGACTGTCATCTCGCCCTTCGGAAGCCCCATGCCCGATGGTGTGACCTACTACCCCGACGGTACATTCATAACAGCCATGGTCGAGGATTCCGTCTTTGTCGGCGGCATGTGGCATGTCTGCACAGGCTGGACAGGAACGGGCGCAGTGCCCGTGGCGGGAACCGAGAACACCGTAACCTTCGCAATAACAGAGAATTCAACCCTTCAATGGGAATGGGACGATACGGACTACATTCCGCTGAATGTGTTCAATCCATCGGGTCATGGATATCCCGATCCTGCTGTCGGGCTGCACTTCTACGAAGCGGGCTCTGAGGTAACAGTCGAGATGGAAGGCTCGCCTGATATTCCATGGTACTGCACAGGCTGGACAGGCAGAGGCGACATCCCTGCAAGGGGAAGCGCTCACAGCTACACATTCATAGCCACAATACCTTCGGATATCACATGGCAGTGGTCCGACGGCTCTGGCGGCGTTGCAACGCTTACAGTACTCTCGCCCTTCGGTTCGCCGGTTCCCTCGGGGACAATGGTCTATCCAATTGGCACAGAGGTAACCTGCTTTGTCCCCACACCTGTGACAGTAGGCGGAGATGTCCACCACGTCACCGGCTGGTTTGCAACTGGCTCTGCTCCGGCAACGGGCAGCGGTCATGAGGTAACATTTACGATAACCGAGGACACAGAGCTGACATGGATATGGGACGATGACATCAGATTCCTTCTCGATGTATTCTCGGATCACGACAGCCCTGATCCATCTGTGGGCAGACATTGGTATTCACTGGGAACGGAGATATTCTGTCTTGTCAGCTCCCCAGACGATACATTCTTCTGTACAGGATACAGCGGCACAGGCAGCGTACCCACAAGCGGAACGGGCACTGAGATGAGTTTCACAATTTTAGACCATTCATCGATTACATGGAACTGGGGCGGCTCAGGATCGGTTGCAAGGCTGAGTATTGAATCGGACTATGGTCTGCCGGTACCGGAAATAGGCAATCACTACTATGCACCCGGAGAATTCATCACAGCCACCTGCTCCCCTGATACGATATACACAAGCCCGAGGATAAGGCGCATACTCAAGGGATGGTCAGGCAGAGGCTCTGTTCCTGAGACAGGAACAGCTAATGAGGTGGAGTTCACCATAACGGAACATTCCAATCTGATGTGGGAATGGGAGACTCAATACCTGATCGACCTGAGCTGGGAAACGGCCACTGTACCGCCCGTTCAGTCTGGTGAAGGCTGGTATCCCCATGGGGACAGCGCATTTATCACCACAGAGGAGCTTGTTGAAGACAGCCCCTTTGTATATCTCTTCCACAAGTGGACAGGGGGTGATTTCTCCGATTCGCTTAGCAGAGAGACATCGGTGTATGTCGACGACACACTGAACATAGTCGCCAGATACTACGACTCTGCACTGCTAACTGTAAAGCTCAATCCTTCTCTGCCCGGTGGTCGTATCTTCATCGACGGCGTGGAATATCTGGAAGACTCTGTTACCATCGCAGTTGCCATGGGCACAACACACGATATAGCAACTGACAGCATATATGATTACGACACACTGCGATACGAGTTTGACAGGTGGACTACAGGGCATCATGAGCCTGTTCTCGGAACCATTGGTCCTGTTATGAGTGACACTACCTTTATCGCTGGCTTCGAGAAAAAATGGCGCTTGCGGGTGGCAAGATCAGCCCCCGAACCAGTCGGCTATATCAGAATCGAGGGTGTAACCCATCACGAAGCGACCATTGTCGAGCAATACCTTCCAGAGGGAGAAACAGTTGAGGTTTCTGTTCCGGGAAGGTCACTTATTCCTACAATACGCCAGTATTTCACACACTGGACCTCACCATGGCCCTCAGACACCATTGTTGATGTTTATATGAACAGACCACAGAGCCTTACAGCATATCACAATACTGAATACCTTGTCTCTGTTACCAAAACACCAACCCAGAACTATGGCTGGATAGAGATTGAGGATTCTCACTCGCCGGATACATCATTCGCAAAGATGTGGGTGCCAAGGGAAACCGAGGCAGAGATAAATGTATCCAGGGACGACTGGAACCCGGGTGGCGATACGCTCTATCGATTCATAGACTGGAGCACGGGAGAGGACACCACATATCTGGTTTTCCCATCCCTTACCGAACCCAAGGAGCTCATAGCGAATTACAGCCGAAACTACATCGATCTCGCCATGTGTCTGAGGCCGGAATCACTCTATGTTGAATTCGATACACTTGACATACTCGAATCTGCTATGAATCACAGGGACTATACAATACAGATATCAAACTGCGGCACAACACCCTTTGACCTCGGTCTAAAGGTTCTCTCCAGCTCACACTGGGAGCCCGGACACAGCCCCGGAGACAACAGGTTCACACTGAGGGCTTCCTTTACTGACATTGAAGAGGAGCCGGAGTTCTTCGACCCAGCTCTTGATGAGGTAAAAAATCTTCTGACATGGGCTACACACAGGGTCTTCGGCAGAAGGGGGAGCTTCGTTGAAGAGGGCGAAGTGACTGCCCTGTGGTTCCAGATGAACACACCACGAAGGGCAGACATATATAATGTCGACACGGATATCTATGTCGAGCTTCAGTGCAGGATAAGGCTTTATTAGGTGTAAAGTAGAAACAGAAAAAGCCCCCTTTCAAAGGGGGCTTTTCTTTGTAAGCAGCTCTATTCGGAAATATTGATGTTCTTGACTATCTCAACCCCTGCCTGACGGTAGAGTACGCCAACAGGGCAGTTCTGACATGTCATGTCGAAGCACTTCTCAATTCTGTCTGCCTTGGAATCGGTTGTGATGTCCATATTGATGACGATTTTTGTGATAGTATCTGCATCATCGGGCTTGACAGCATCAACGGATACTTCCATTGCGGAAAACTCCAGTCGCATCTTCTTTGCGAATACTGCAAAAATTGTCGAGATGCATCCTGCCAGAGACATGACACAGACCTCAAGTGCTGTCGGGCCCTGGTCTGAGCCATCCTTGCCAGGTGGCAGATCCATGATCTGTGAATGTGTCCTCCCATTATCGACAACCGATCTCATTCCGTCAATCCACTTGGATGTCGCCTTCATGATACCTCCTTCAATTTATAGTTCAGGGCATATGCTCAAATGTATGGTATGTACAAATTCTTCACAAGATAATTGTCAAAATATTCTCTCCCTTGCTTTTGGGCACACAAATCTTTAACTTATTGGTCATAAAAGGAGGAAATATGAGATATGCCTTGATTCTGATAGCGGTCTTCACAGTCTTTGCAGCAGACTTCGACTTGAGCAAACTGGATGTCGAAAATTTATACACCTATCGTTTGAGCGAGGATGGTGATAGATACACCGTTGAAAGGTCATTGGAGCTGACAGGCGATCAGATCACCCTCAGCACTCTGAAAAAAGGGGATGATGGCAGTACTATGCGCATTGAAGGGCGCATGAAGCTCGATGGAAGCCCGATATACTCTAAATCTGTGGACAGCAATGGCAATGTCGTCTGCTCTGCTACATATGACTACGACAGGGAGAAGGTCTATTTCGACAAAGAGGGCAAGAAAAAGACCATATCCCTAAAAGAAAACCCCCTCGACGGAATGACCATGGAGATAGCAATAGGCGGTATGCAGGTCTCAAGATACGAATGCAATGGCTATTCCTGCGAAAGACAGGGTTCGGCAGGAATGGTAGTCGAGAAAAAGGGCACAGAGACCATTTCTGTTCCGGCAGGAACATTTACGACAGTCAAGACCGAGCACACCTTTGACGGACTTCTTTCCCTCGTGATTCCCACTATCACCTACTGGCACGACATAGAGTCGGGCCACTGTGTCAGGCTCAAGGTCGGCGACACCCTCAAGGAGCTTGTGAAGGTCGAAAAGAAATAGCCTCTATTTGGCAATGCCGTTCAAACGCTCTGCTCTGTCCATTGTCAGTATCCGCTCAAAGGCGGACTCGCTTGGTATTTCAAATCCATATGCCGCCGCAAGTATCTTCCAGTCGTCATAGGAGAGAGCATTCGGCTCTCTGGCGAAGACAGCCTCTGGTAATATCCCCTCTTCGAGGAGGATGTTCCCGAATCTTGTGATGAGTATACGCTCCTTGAGCTGGGCGTCCTCCCCTTCCTTGAAGGCTGTCCAGCTGAAGCGTGTGCCCGCATCGCCTGAGACCATAAAGCCTGCTCTGTCCAGAGCTGTCATTGAAACAGAACCACCGCCGATTGCAGATATATTGACGGCAGCATCCCCCATTATCTCGGCAAAATCCCTTTCAAAAGAAACCTCTGTCACATCAGAGCCTACGATGGAATTGCCGAAATCTGTGACAGTCCTCGAATATTCTCCGATTCTCAGCCTGTCACGATATGGCGGTCTCTCGACCGGTGTGGGTATCTCGGTTGCATCCCTTTCTGCAGCACGGAAAAAGGTGGCAGATCCCATTATCTCTATTGTATCGATATAGACATCGCCGAATGACCGGATGGCAATACCGCCGGGAAGGCCTGTAACACTGCTGTAGCTGATTGTCTCCAGGGCAGTTGAACCGCCTGAATCGTAGAGCTTGGCGACTACCTCAGATGAGGATACAATCTCAACCTCTATCCTGTACCAGCCTGTGCCATATGTATGTGCTGCCGTTGCGACATCAGTATATCCGTAGCCTGAGTTCTGCATTATGATGAACTCATTGGTATTCGGGGCTGCCACAGCTGAGAAACATCCCCCTGATGATGCTGCAAAACCGATATATGCCCTTCCACCCGTTGCTGAGGTCAAATAGATCCAGGCAGAGAGCTTCTCACCCATTCCGAGGCTTACATCTGTTCTGTAATGCCAACCGGGATTATAGATGCTCCTTGTGCCATCGTGGACATAGGTGAGATTAGTGTTTATAGTTCCACCGGAAGCATAGGCAACCCATGGGCTCCAAGGCCACGTGCCGCTCTCAAAGTCCTCGACTATTGTCCAGAGATTTGGATTTGTCCAATATCCCGGCTCGCGCCATCTGAGATTGCCCGAGGCATCTACTGTGACTATCCTTGTATTGTCTGTTGTCTCCGCCATACCTGCAAATCTCACCCCGCCTGTTGTGTGAAGCTGTGTTGAGGGAACAGTTGTCCCTATACCCCAGCTTCCTGCACCGCCATCATTGATGATCCAGTCATCTCCGTACATCTGATTGTCCCTTAGGCGGATATTGTCACCGGATGTGCTACCGAGATATGTATTTGTAGAGTAAAGATATGTATTGGCGGATGCTGCCTGAACATAGAAGTCATCGGATGTGGCTATTCTGTCCTCTGCATCGCGATAAAAATACTCATCATCACCGACATAGAGGCCGCCGTCTGCACGAAGGAGACCCGAGGTATATGTTCCGTTTGTATGCGTTGTGCCGTCATTTAGACGGAGCCACTCATCGGTGCTTCTTATCATTGTGCCGTAGTCACCGTAGAGATATGCAAGATTGCGCACTATATTCGCATCTATATCATCCTCAACGCTGATTGTGAAGCCTGAAACATCTATATCATTGCCTGCAATGAGTGTGGGAGTAAGGGAGGATAAATCCTGAGTTAATGTGCCTCCGCCGTCTGTCAGTTGCAGTGTTGAACCGGAAAGGTTAAGGCTGGTATTGTATTCGTTGGCAGGATCGCTGTCTGCATCGTTAACATTGTCGGGAACAGTAACAGAGCCGCCACCGTCTGAGAGGGTTATTGTGTGACCTGCAATGGAGATGCTCTGCAGCTCATTGGATGGATTTGCATCGCCATCTGCCCTTGAGAAGGTCGTGCCTGAGCCGCCCGTTATGTTGATTGTAATATCGTTGCCGGATATGGTATTGGAGAGATCCTGGCTATCGGTATTGACCTCTGTAATGTCTATTGAGCCGCCGTCCTCAAGTGTTATCACGTCCGTTGTTGCATTGTATGATAATGTCTGATCGTCTGTATTGTCCATAAAGCCGGCAAGGGAGACGCCACTACCGTCCTCGATATTCAGTGTGGTACCGGTTAGACTGAGATTCTGATCGTCCGTTCCCGTTCCGTCAACAAGGGCGGACAGATCCTGAGTGAGTGTGCCGCCGCCGTCTGTCAGCTGAAGGGTTGTACCGGAGAGATTGAGACTGGTATTGTATTCGTTGGCAGGGTCGCTGTCTGCATCGTCCACATTGTCGGGTACAGTAACGGAGCCACCTCCATCTGATAGGGTTATTGTATGGTCTGTAATCGAGATGGTCTGAAGCTCATTTGTCTCGCTCATGTCCAGACCAGGAGGTATGCCGCCGATGGAGTCCCAGTGTATATAGCCCGCCCAGTGTGCCGAGTCCGCCCATGATGTGCTGCCAACCCAGCCAATTGAGTCGATGAAGCTCACAGAGTCAATTGAGGTGATATACTCTATGAAGGATATCGAATCGACAAAGAAAACGCTGTCTATATGGGTGACAGAGTCGATATAGGACAAGACCTCGATATAGCGAATAGAATCTATCACATTGATAGAGTCAACGTGGGTTACGGAATCTATGTGAATGAATGTCTCCAGCTCCCGCCATGCAAGATTGCCCAGGGCGTCAACAGAGAGAAATTCGCCTTCTGCGCCTGTATATCCTGCTATGCCTATATGCCCTGCATCTGAGAAGTGAAGATCGCCGTCCAGCTCCAGATCGTCCTCAACATAGAGATCTCCTGCGCCGTCTGTGAAGTCACGGGAGGCCATGCCGTCCCATATCAGAACCTGATCATCTCGGACATCCAGCCTTGAGGCAGGGTCGACACCATCGGAAAGACCTATGCCCAGATTGCCTCGAAGCCTTATGTTTTCGGCATCGGTTACATCGCCTATTGTAAGACCGATGTCTTCTGTTTCCATTGTCTCGCCTGTTTCGCTGCCGTCTTCCCTGATGCTACGCCGCAGAATGGGTATATCCTCGTCTGATCGAATGGCAAAACGCCTTTCGCCCTCAGGATATTCCACCGACAAAAAGACCAGCGAAATCCCAAGATCAGGCAGTACTGGCTTTTCACCTTCCTCTACCTGTCCGCTGAAGAGAATCTCCCCTGTGCCGGGCTTGACAACACTGAAACTTATCTTCTCAGCAAAGACACAAACTGCAAAAATTGCGAATAAAACGATAGAAATGCGTCTCATAGTAACTCCTTTTGTTCTTATTTATCATAAGTTAACAAAGAATGAGCCCAAGGCAAACAGAAAAAAGGGGGCTATGCCCCCTTTGATTCCAGTATCTTTTGTGTGAAATCGGAATTGTCTATTGATTGTATCCCGAGACAAATCCCGAGCCGAAGCTGTCGGGATCATCAGATGTGTTGGCAACGGCAGTGCTGCTGTTGCATGAATATGCATAGAAGCCATAGCTTCCAGCTGAGTCAAGGGCAGTATTCCCAACTATAGATATGTTATCGGACAACAGTCCTCTCATACCCTCTGCGCCACTTTCCTGTATGGTATTGTTTGCGAAGGTGGAGCCATCCGCACCCTGGAAATGAATGCCGTTGGTGCCGGGGCTGAATATATTATTGCCGGTGACAACCATATTAATGGCATAAACAACATCTATGCCATGGCTTGCAGGATCGGATACATTATTGCCAATAATGCTGTAGGCATAGCAGTAGTTATTGATGTCGATGCCAACTGAGCCGGAAGTGTTGTTGCAGTCAAAGGTATTACCTTGTATTGTGTTGAATCTGTTCAGATGTCCACCTGGATTTGTGTCGGCAGCATAGGGCGCAGATGTATAGACACCAAATCTGCACGTATCGAAGTGATTGTCGATAATCTTGTTATATTCGCAGGGGTATGAAGAACTTGAGGCATATAGATAAACCCCTGTATAGCAATCCTCGAACCAGCAGTCTGTGATAACACACTCAGCAGATTGATCAATGTATACGCCTCTGTTGGAATACTGCGAAACATCCGGGCTGCGTATGAGCATATTCTGAATGATAATGCCCCTGCTGTTGGTTATCTGGAAAAGGGCAAAGTTAGAGCCGACGGGAGACGTGACAACCGTTGCCTTTCCAGCACCCTCAATGGTTACATTGCTCTTTGAAGATATACTGATAGTAGATGTATTAGTGTATGTCCCTGCAGGCACAAAGACCTTGCCTCCAGAGGATGGAAGGGCATTGATTGCAGCTTGTATAGTTGTGTAGTTTATGCCGTCAACAACGATTACATCGTTTATGCTGGCTGTGGATACATTGCCAGAGAAATATGCAGAGCCGTCTGTTGAGATATGGGCCTGTTCAGTGCCCTGTGTCTGAATGTGTATGGCGTGATGGGCAGCTTCTCCGGATGAATTGTTGTCATCTCCGAGATATATCATATTCCCTGAATCTGTATGTTCCCTTATCTCCAACTTATTGGTAGGGCTTGATGTGCCTATACCAATGTCGGCGGATGTATTATAGACAGTACCACTGCCTGTATTCCAGTCGCTGTCTCCACCTGAAGGGGCTGCAATCCAGTTGGTTCCGGAGCCTGTTGAGGAGAGAATCTGCCCAGATGAACCAAGATCACCGCCGGAATCCCGTAAGCCTCCTGTAACATGGACATCGCCATAGAAATATCCGGCCAGGGATGAAGAGCCCACATATCCACTCCATGAACCCGCATTCCTGTCTATACCAACAATACCGGCACCTACAGAACCCGATGAAAGCTCGCCATATGTACCATAGTTGTATCCTGCGGTGGAGCCGCCTGCAATACCCTGAACACCATATCCCCTGCCGGAAGAGCCGCCGCCGCCTGTGGCAGTTCCATATACACCGTGTGCCCAGCCTGTGCCCGAAGGTACATGACCCCTCACACCATAGCCGTGATTTCCGCCGGACGTTGGCGAAACAGTGTAGCCATAGACAGCCATCGCACCGGATGAAGTTGATGACTGATATATATATGCCTGATAAAGACTATTGCCTGAATTTCCTACACTCAATGGCGATGCTGCTGTTGTTGTCCCTATACCAATGTTCGAGCCATTCTGGTAGATGGCAGAGTTGCCTAGTGCTGTGGAAGATGTCCAGCGTGGGAGGTAATTTGTAGAGCCTGATCCTGTGACACCGGATGTCATGTACCTGCCGTCAAGATCGACTGTCTGGTCTCCGCCTGTATCCTGAGTCAATGTGAGAACACCTGTGCCTGTATTGAAGGAAAGTCCTGTAACGTCCTCATTGCCGACAACATAGTCGCCATCGTTGACACTGAATGTCGTGCCCGAGCCACCGGATATATTGACAGTGACATTCGAGCCTGATGTCGAATTGGAGAGGTTCTGGCTGTCTGTATTGACCTCTGTGATGTCAATTGAGCCGCCGTCTTCGAGGGTTATCACATCGGTTGTCGGATTGTATGAAATGGTTTGGTTATCTGTGCCTGTGCCGTCGCCTGTTGCAGATATTGTGATTGTATTGGCATCTGTGCGTGTAACAGAGGCGACACCCGAGCCGACAATCTCCACATCTGCGGAAGTGCCGGAAAGGTCGAGAAGTGCGCCGCCTGTAACCGAGGTTGCAGTCATCGTCTGTATCTCATTTGTCGAGCTTGCATCGCCGTCTGCGCGGGAGAATGTCGTCCCTGAGCCACCTGATATGTTGATAGTCACATTGTCGCCTGAAATGGAGTTAGAGAGATTCTGGCTGTCCGTATTGTCCATAAAGCCGGCAAGGGAGACACCTGAGCCGTCTTCAATGTTCAGTGTTGTGCCGGTCAGGCTGAGGTTCTGATCGTCTGTGCCTGTGCCGTCTGCGAGGGAGGAAAGATCCTGGGTCAATGTACCGCCGCCGTCGGTCAATTGAAGGGTGCTGCCGGAGAGATTGAGGCTGGTATTGTATTCATTGCCGATTACATGATCCGCATCGTCGACATCGAGTGTTGTCCAGTTGGTTCCGGTTGCAGTGGATGAGAGCACCTGTCCCGATGTGCCTGCATCGCCGGATGAGTCGAGATATTGACCTGTCACCCTTGCGTCGCCGTTCACATATAGCTCTGCTGAAGTGGCAATGGCATTTGTCTCAATGAAGACCGTGCCGCTGTAGTCAGCCCAGTTGAATACTGCGGAATAGTCCTCTGAGGCCGGAACAATAGCCCTCTGACCGAAGGCAAAGGAGTAATCACCTGCCACTGTATCTATCCGTCCGCCTGCTATGGCGGAATATCTTCCAGAGACCTCGTTCTGATAACCGCCTGATATTACAGCAAAGGAATCGCTGGCGACATTCTCCCGACCACCGCCAATTGTGGAGATATAGCCCGATGCCTGATTCGATCGACCGCCCGAGACAGTGGTATACCAGAAGCTTGAAAGGTTGCTCTCTCCCGCTCCTATGGTAGAACCCTGACCGTTGGCAGTGTTGTTGTGACCACCACCCACGAAAGAGGCATCTGCACCTGCTGTATTGGACTGACCGCCGGCAACCGTTGAACGCGCAGAGGAGGCTGTGTTGCTGACACCGCCGGCAACCACCGCACGATAGCCACTTGCAGTATTTCCTCCACCTCCACCAACTGTGGATTGATTGCCGCTTGCTGTATTGGCGAAACCACCGGATACTGTGGCCTGTGTATTACTCGCTACGTTCATATAGCCACCACCTACCGTGGCATGTGTATAGTCGAAACCACTGGCACCTGTAACAGATCCACTGTATCCAAGGTTAATATGTGTATTGGCTGCTGTGCCATGGAGTATTGCACCATCAGTCGAGATACCGCCTGCTTTAGCTTCAATGTAGTCGGCAGGGGAGGTGTTCTCTGTCCAGTCTGCATCCGCTGCACCTGAAATGGCATTGTCTACATAGAACTTCGAGGCAAAGTCAGCATCGTCTGTGCCCATGTCGGCTGCGTCTTGATAGCTGGCCTCGCCGGAGACCTCGAATCTGTTGGATGGAGTGATTGTGTTCACTCCGACATTGCCCGTGCTGGTTATACTCATGCGATTGGTCGAGCCCTGTACCTGGATATTAAGGGCTGAAGTGCCGTCATCTTCTACATCGTGGATGATCTTTGCGCTGCGTGTTGCGCTTGCGCTGCCGCTCCAGTACTGACCCTGCATATCAAGAACAATGTCCGTGCCGTCGCCATAGTCGGATGTCACCCGTGGGGCAATATATTTTATGTCGAGATTGGGCCAGTTCTGAAAATCCGCCAAAAACTCGAACTCGACATTGGAGCTGTTCATGTCGAAGACCGTCAGGCCATTGTCTATCTGGAAATGCCTGTTGCAGCCCGGGCATGTTGAATATGTGTAAAGATCGGTTGTATGTGTTCCGGGGAATCCTGAAAAGACATAGGAATCTCTGAAGGAGAGCATCGGCGACTGCCTTGTTCCCTCGGAGGAGGGAGGATCTGCCTCAAGGAGTATGCCCCTGCCCTCGGTATTATCCAGAACAACGAGCCGTGCATCGTCGGGTGATGTTGTGTTGATGCCGACATTGCTGTTGAGCATGGCTATTGTGGCGTGGTCTTCCCTGCCTGTGATGGTCAGCCTGTCGATAACAGAGGTCGCAGCACCGTTATTTGTCCTTACCCTGTAGTTGCCTCCGCGGACATCGGTATTGAGAGATATAGTGTCAGTGGTCTCAAAGGTTGCTGTACCTGCGCCTGTTCCGAATGTTATACGGGGATTGGCGGTGTTTCCGTCTATCAACTTCAGTTGCAGGGCATAGGAATGGCTGGCATCTGTTGTGACCTGCATATATGGCGGTGTGCTCCAAAGGGGTGCAGATGAAGGTGAGAAGCGGGCATTGCCATTATACACATGGAGCATATCGGCAGGTGTGCTTGTGCCTATTCCCACACTCCATCCGAGGTCATTGGGATATATATTCGAGCCTGAATTTGTCCAGATATCCGAGCCGCCGTCTGCCGCCGGAGCCCATGACGAACCGTCCCATTTGAGGACATCGCCTGATGATGGTGCTGTGGCTGTGACAGGCCTGCCCTGAATGCCGTCTACTGTAGGATTGGGATATGTGCCGGAAAGGTCCCCGCCGGCTGCATCGCCGATATTCACGTCGTCAGAGCCGTCCGTGTCGAGACCTGCCGGAACTCCGCCTATGGAGTCCCAGTGTACATAGCCTGCCCAGTGGGCGGAATCCGCCCATACGGTACGCCCCACCCAGCCTATGGAATCGATATACCCCACAGAATCGATATAATCTATGTAGTCCACAAAGGATATGGAATCTATCCAGCGGATGCTGTCGATGTGGGATATGGAGTCGATGTAGCTAATGTATTCAACAAAACGAATGGAGTCGATCATCTCTATGAACTCTACAAAGGAAATGGAGTCTATCCAGCGAATACTGTCTATGTAGCTGATGGAGTCGATATAGGAGATGTATTCTGCATATCGAATGGAATCGATCAGTTCAATATAGTCGACATAGGAGATTGAATCTATCCAGCTTATGCTGTCTATATGGGATATGGAGTCGATGTAGCTGATGTATTCTGCATATCTTATCGAGTCTATCAAGGATATGTAGTCGATATATGAGATGGAATCTATTCGCGATATGTACTCAACATAACGGATAGAGTCAACGATATTGATTGAATCGATGTGTGAGACTGAGTCGATATGAATGAGAGAAGCTGCGTCAATCTCCTGCCAGATTATATTGCCGGAGGGATCAACTGTGAGAAATTCGCCCATTGTTCCTGTATCACCACCGATGCCAAGACGAGCTGCATTTGTGAAGTGAATGTCGCCGTCTATCTCAAGATCGTCCTCGACATAGAGATCCCCTGCTCCGTCTGTGTAGTCCCGTGATGCAGTGCCGTCCCATATAAGGACCTCTTGATCGCGGATATCCAGCCTTGAGGCAGGGTCAACACCATCGGGAAGTCCGATGCCGAGATTGCCTCTTAGTCTTATGTTTTCCGCATCTGTAATGTCGCCGATGGTCAGACCTATGTCCTCTGTGTCCATGATCTCGCCGGGTGCTTCGCTGTCTGACTCACGAATGCTCCTCCTCAGGACAGGTATGTCGTCCTCTGTGCGGATGGCATACCTTCTTTCCCCATCGGGATATTCCACTGAAAGAAAGACAAGCGACAGACCAAGTTCAGGTATCTCGGGCTTTTCGCCCTCCTCAACATAACCTGTGAACAAGACCTCGCCTGTCCCGGGCTTTACTAGAGAAAACTCAACCCTTGCTGCAAAAATCGAAAAAACCATCAAAAATAAAATCGATAACCTTTTCATAACCTCTCCCTTTGTTCTTAAATTACATATCTAATTCAAGTTAAGACAAAAAAATCCCTGTGTGAAGTTTAAAATATTGAAGGGGCAATTATAGCCCCTTTTTTTTGAAAATCCCATTTCTCATCTGGATGATTTTATCCACTCTTGATATTGATATTGATAAAAAATCTAGACCATGAGCACTACCCGGGATTATGCAAAAAAAGCCCCGCACAAGGAGGGGCTCATGATATCTATCTATTTTTATTTCAGTCGATTATAAGCTCAATCACTCGATAATGCTGTTGAATTCGTCCTCTGCTATTGGTATCTCCACACCAAGGCTCTCGAAGTCGGATTTCCACTGGTCATATGTGCGTGTCTCGGGCTTTTCCGAGAAATTCCTCTTCAGTGCCTCCACCTGTGGATCAGGAAGCATGGAAGAATGCTTGCCGACTATAAGCTCGCCGTTCTGGAAATAGAGTCCCTCGCCGTCCGAGGATATATTATTGTCGTTGTGCAGACCCCTTGCAATCTTGTCGTTGTAGTCGCGGGATATGACCTCGGCAGGGAGCCGGGATATCTCGTCTGCCCTTCTGCCAATCGCTATCCAGGTAAACTCGATGTCTCGACTCCCCCCGCCGTTTTCGGCTACGGTGAAGCCATTTGCATTACGTGAGACGAGGTGTATGCCATTGCACTCGCCAATGGGGGTTATTGTTACAGTCACCGGGCTTTCTGTGTCTATGACATTTCTGAAGTCTTCGGAGAACAGGACGCTGGCCCTGCCTGAACTGAGCCTTGCAGTGCCATCGGCATATATCTTTGCCTGCTCGGATACCACTGTATGTGCAACAGTGCGCTCTTCAGATCCATTGTCGATCAGGTGTATATCATTGCCGTCTGTGTATCTGTCGCCGTGGGCATAGTGGGCATATCTCCCACCCTCGACATATTCTCCGTATACTGCGCCGTGAATCTCAGAGCCGAAGAGATCGCCCCATGCACCGATACCAATGCTTGAATGGGCATCGCCGTCCATTCCGCCTTCCCCGCCCTCGGACAGCCTCAGAAGCCCCGAACCTGTGGTGTAGGAGGTGAAGTATCCGCCATATGAGCTGCTGGATGAGTTCTTGTAGCCAAGGGAGCCCCAGTATGTTGCGCTTGAGTTGGCACCTATTGTACCGCCACAGCGCGTGTAATCGTTATAGTTGAATCCGCCGACACCAAAGGAATAGTTGTTTCCCCAAAGGGTATAGCCTTTAACGCCGTTATCTGAGCTGTATGACGAATATGCACTGCCCCCGTTGGTATCCCCTGATGTTCCAGGTCTGTATCCATATATTGTAGCCCTGCCCGCACCATAGTTGCTGCTTGATCTTGTTGCATATAATACATATGACTGACTTGTGCTTGCCTCATTGAAGTATCCGGCGTAGGTATTACCGGTTGCATATATTCCATATCGCTGTCCTTCTGCACGGACAGCATCATAGCCCACACCCATACCACTGACCTCAATACCATGCCCGGGATTGCTAACCCATATACCGGTTGTGTAGTCTGAGTGTATGATGCTCAGACGCCCGGATGTCGTATAGCTCGTTCCAAGGCCAATATTATCACTGAGATTATACATTGAGCCTGTTCCTGCGCCTGTCCAGTCGGAGTCTGCGCCACCTCCGCCGGCTGTTCCCCAATATACATTGGTGCCATCGCTCATCAGCACATCACCCACATCGCCATTGTCGCCATCGATGTTTATCTCGGAGGCGGAGCCAAGATATAGATCATCCCAGCTATAGAGAGTTGAACCGATATCTCGGAGATTGTCGCTTTCACCGGGCAGAACATTTCCTGAGCCGTCGATGGTGAATCTCGGACCGCTGGTTAACAGGTCTTCATCATAGATATCAAGCAATGCTCCATCCCCAGGTGACCAGATCGCTGCTATATTACCATCTGCATAAAAACCGCCGCCCTCGCCGTTTGTGTTCTCAATCCAGACACCTGTGCCTGCTGAGTGATCCGGAGTCCAGCCGCTGGCAGCACCGCCTAAGCCCGTTGCGCCATGATGAACCACACCAAAGCCCAATGGTGTATAGAAAGCGCCATCGCTGTACACATCCTCTCCGCCTGCAGGACTGAGATATGTGCCATGATCGGTCCACATGGAGCTACCGCCCCCTGAAATCCAATCCGTGCCCGCCCCTGTGGAGGACAGAACCTGTCCGGCAGTGCCTGCATCGCCGGAGGAGTCTATATATCTGCCAGTCACCCTGGTATCGCCGACAATGTGGAGTTTTGAGCTTGGTGCCGTAGTACCGATACCGACATTACCGGGATCGGTTATACGCATACGCTCTGCGCCGGCGCTGTTGACAAAGGTCAGATAACCACCTGTATTGTTGTTATAAAGACGCAATTCCTGATGATTCCTAAGTTCAAGACCTGCATAGTACATACCTGTCGACTGGGAAAATTTATATCCCATCGAACCCGATGAATTTGTATTTTGAACTACAACATCGGTTGCACCGGTTGTGTTCTCGGTGACCTGAAGTTTCTTGCTGGGACTTGTTGTGCCAATGCCTATATTCCCAGACTCTCTAATTGTCATCGCACCGGGGCCATCTGTGGAGTTCCAGCCGAGCTGTATGGAATTTGTTATGCTGTTTGAGACATGGGAGCCGATGGAGAAGGCATCCTGAGCTGAGACAATGTTATCAAGACCAAAGACATGGCCGCCGGATACACCGGAGGTAATGTCATTGCGGACACCCAGTATAGTCCCAAAATCACCGGAAGAGCTGTTCTCATAGCCGAGAACGGTTGTACCTCTGCCGCCTGTGATATTGTGTATGGAACCTATGGCAATATTTGCACCGAAACCCGATGGGGCTACAAGTGTATTGCTCTGACCGAGATTGATTGTCGTGCCCTGAGCGTGGAGAACAGCATTTGGTGAATTTGTGCCTATACCAACCCTTGCATCGGCCATTGTTGCATTGCCGAATATTATATCCCCTGAACCGGTTCCCTTGGATATATATGATGTCTGGCTTGCTGCGCCGGGATAGAAGTTGCCATTCGTCGGGTCTGATGCTGCGGAGAACCGTGCATAGATATTGCCGTTGCCGCCTGCAATGCCGAGAACATAGTTATTTAACTTCGTCTTGAGAATCGCACCGTAGCCCGACCCAAGCTCATCGTCATTAGAGCCGACCTGAAGGGCTATTCCGGCCTCTGCACCTGTGCCTGCATAAGTATTGGTCGCCATGATCTGCGGCCTGAAGCCTGCACCCCAGGAGCCTATACCGGATGAATTGTCCCTGATTGTCAGTGGTGCTGTGGGGTCTGTGGGCATACCCGTAGTAGAGGTGTATATCGTTACATCGCCATTTCTGTACAGGTCATCCGTCAGACCTGAGCCGGAGCGGAAGGCCCAGTCATTGTCGCTCATCGGTGCGCTCCAGTATACATCGCCGGAGCCGTCTGTTGTCAGAAACTGTCCTGATGTTCCATATCCTGAACCGTCATGTATTCCGCCATCGATACGAAGGTCATCGCCTATGCGTACATCGTCTGCGACATCGAGATCATAGGCGGGTGAGCCAACCCCTATTCCAATATTGCCGCCGGGTGCAAAGGTCATCACATCCAGGCCTGCTGTCTCGTCCCTTATTGTAAATTTATAGTTGGGCGTTACGGTTGTTCCGTACTGCCCCAGTGACCAGCTTCTGCCTGCATTTGTGAACCAGTGTTTGATTATCCTGCCGGCATCTGTCTCGGACAGAATGTCAGCGGCATTGTTCGATGTTCCGTAGAGGTGCAGGGTTCTTGAGGGGGATGTTGTCCCTATACCAACCCTGTTGCCTATGAGGCCATTGCCATTGATGCGGAAGCTGGCTGTCTGATCGGAGATATTCTGATTTCGAATATAGTCGTTGGATGTGGAAACCCAGGGGGCATCGTTTGTGACTGTAACGCTGCCTATGCTGCCAGAGAGGGATATACCTGTCCCTGCTGTGAGTGATGTAACACCTGTATTGCTGATTGTCGAGCCGGATATGTTTATGCCTGTTCCGGCTACATAAGAAGAGCCTCCATCGTCAGAGCCGGGTGCCCAGGATGCGCCATTCCACTTGAGAACCTGACCTGAAGTAGGTGCAGTGCTCGCCACTGCCCTGCCCTGAAGCCCGTCAACAGTCGGGTTTGGATATGTACCAGAAAGGTCCCCCCCTGCTGCGTCGCCTGTATTGATGTCGTCTGAGCCGTCCAGATCGAGCCCTGCAGGAATACCACCTATTGAATCCCAGTGGACATAGCCTGCCCAGTGGGCAGAGTCAGCCCACACAGTCCGCCCAACCCAGCCTATGGAATCGATATAGCCTATTGAGTCTATGTAGGTAATGGAATCGATATATGAGATATACTCTGCATATCTTATAGAGTCTATGAGGGATATATAGTCGACAAAGGAAATCGAGTCGACCCAGAAGACGCTGTCTATGTGGGATATAGAATCGATATAGGAGATATACTCCACATAGCTGATGGAGTCGATCATCTCTATGAAATCAACATAGCGTATTGAGTCTATGATATTGATGGAGTCTATGTGGGAGACCGAGTCAATGTGTATGAGGGACATGGCGTCTATCTCCTGCCAGACTATATTGCCAGAAGGGTCAACTGTGAGATAGTCGCCCTCTGTGCCTGTATCGCCGCCTATACCAAGACGGGCAGTGCTCGTAAAGTGAATATCGCCGTCTATCTCCAGCTCGTCCTCGACATATAGATCCCCTGCGCCGTCTGTATAGTCACAGGAAGCCGTGCCGTCCCAGATAAGCACTTCCTGATCGCGCACATCGAGCCTGGAAGCAGGATCAACGCCGTCTGCAAGGCCGATACCCAGATTGCCCCTCAGGCGAATATTCTCGGCATCTGTGATGTCGCCAATGGTAAGACCAATCTCCTCGGTATCCATGATCTCGCCTGAACCCTCGGCGTCTTCATCGCGGATGCTCCGCCTCAGTACGGGGATGTCATCTGCTGTGCGTATGGCATATCGTCTTTCACCTTCGGGATATTCCACAGAGAGAAAGACAAGTGGCAGATCCAGCTCCGGTATATCGGGCTTCTCACCCTCGGCAAATTCGCCGGACCAAAGAATCTCGCCGGTGCCGGGTTTGATGAGCTTTACGGAAATCCCTTCGCCGAAAATACACCCGGTAATAAAGAGTGAAAACACAAGTACAAATAGACAGCTCTTGCTCATAAGTCCTCCATTAATTGGTTTATGCCTTGTCTTGATTCAATCTAATATATAATGAGTCTAAGGGAAAGGCACTTAAAAAACTCAGATATCCTCCGAAGAATCACAAAAAGAGTCCAGCCATGATTGAAGGGTTTGCTTTGATTGCCCAGTTCAGGCAGATAAACATTCTATAAAGTGGGGTCAGTCTACCAGATTCCAGTCTATGCCGAATCTGTAATGATAAGGCATGGGATAGTCGGGCAAGTAGCTGAAGTCCTCCTTGAGGAGATTGTGCGCCTCTGCATAGAGGCGAAAGCCCCAGTATTTGGCGGATATATCGGCATCGAGTCCGAGGACATTGTTCTCAGAGTTGACGAGATAGCGATCGGGTGATGAATGATGATGGAGGGAGGAGTGGATCACAATGTCCAGTTCTCCGTGAATGAGGGCTGTTGTGTATCTGAAGTCCAGCCCCCAGACCTTGTGGGGTCTCAGATAGGACTCGGACTTGGTGAGTATGTCGAAGAAAATCGCAGCCTCGATTCTCGAATAGATATGGGGATTGTCGTCATATTTGAAGAGCAGCCTGTCGGTCTGCCCCTTTATGCCGTCGGGGTCTCGGAAAACCCTTCTCTCGCCCCTGAGTATGAAGGGCTTGCCCAGCCTTGCCTGTCCGCCGAAGGTGAGATAGAAGCTGTCTGTCGGCTCATCAAAATGTCTGATGCCGTTGAAGGTGGCGAAGAACTCGCTATTCCAGACCATCTTGTGGGATGCTGCAAGGCTGAATATCATGGATTCTCCGCCATAGGTCGTATCTGCGGTTCTGAAGCATACAGAAGGGGTCAGATTATTACGCCCTATGTCTATGGGCATGAAAAGGGCTGTGCTCAGGCGATTGTCCTCTATTTCTCCCTCTAAGATGGCATAGTCCGCCTGAAGCTCCGGCATATGCCATGTAGTTTTACCCTTTTTGAGTATGGGGAAGTCCGGGCGCAGCCTTGAATGTATGGTGTGTATTTTCGTTGTTTCCTTTTGGAAAACATAAAGCTCATCATCTCGTCTTGAGCTTGATTGCCTGGTGAGTTCCTGTGTTCTCAGGGAAAAATTGTATCTAAGTATATCAGGTAACTTTCCATAGGAACTTAGCTCGTAGAGTGAATGTGAGTAGTCGTAATAAGACATATCTTCGCCGGGAATATAGGATGTGTCAACTGTTTCGGGATAGCTTGCATCAGCGAGTTCACTTTTCACGTCAAAGGCATCGAAGGATATGGCGTGATTGGGATTGAAACTCCATGAGGCACGAATGGCAAAATCCTGATTATCAAGGGATACATCCAAACCATCGGGAAAGCTTGCCTCTTCGGTTTTGTGCTGTCCTGCCGAGACATTTATCTGCAATGGCTGCCAGTATGCGAGATTGAGGTTGAGGGCTATGCCCTCCTGACCGTGGGAGCCTTGATATATCTGGAGATTCGTCTGCGTCTGTTCTGCCACATAATCGCTGGAGCGAAAATCGATGGCTGAGCCATAGGGACTGTTATATGTGTGATAGGCAGATTTCAGATTGGATATGGGCAAAGAGTAGGCTTCAAGGTTCAAGGTATTCAGGGGATGACCGTTGAATGTATATGTCACCTTCTCCAATTCCCAGGGAATGGCTGCGAGAATATGTGGAGTTGCACTGAATGATGGGGAATAGAACCAGCCAGCCCGATCATCCTGCAGATTTGTGCCCTTCATTTTCGGGTTGAGGGGTTTCATGTCGACTGTGAAGAGATTCTTCTTCAAAAGTGGATAGCCTGTGTGCTTTTTGGCTTGCTTCTCTATTGAGAGACTGTCGGCTGCGCCAAGGCTGTCGGCTGCGCCAAGGGAGTCAATCACACCGAGGGTGTCCGGTGTGTTCAGGGTGTCCTGTGCGTAAAAGATTGTGGCGAAAAGGATCACTGCAAAAAGTCTCTTCATCAAACCTCGCATTCTTGAGGGGAAATTAGCCATTTTTCCCTTTTTTAACAAGAATAAAGAATGGCAAAGCCTTTCAGATAAATCAAAACTGAACAGTCTGCAGATATAAAAAGCCTGCCTAAAATGCCATGAACGGCACAGGAGACAGGCTCTTTTCAAAATATCAGCTTTTTGCCTTATTTCATATATGTGATCTTCAGCATTTCCGCACCTTTGACACGGACAAGATAGACACCGGTCGACAGATCTTCACCGGGCTGCCAGAGCGTTGAGCCTTTGCCACTGCCTATGACGCGACCTGAGAGGTCTGTGATCTCAAAATGCTCATTCTCCGGCACTGTGATGTTTACGGCTGAATTGAAGGGATTGGGATATGCGCTGATGCTAATCTCCTCTGGTATTTCTATGCGCTCCTCGACCGCTGCCATGGCTGCCTCGTCTGCGCCTATGTCCCATTCGCCGTCCTGTGGGCGGAAGGTGTCGTCTATGTCGCGGAAGGGGGCCATATATGACCCATCGCCGCCGGGATTCTCTGCTATGCGCGCGCCTGCATTGATGCATGGCGACTCGCCGGAAATGTGATACTCGTCTGTGAACATGGCATCCTCGTCAATGTTGCCTGTTCTGTAGGATATCATCCCTGCGCCGCCTGCCTCGGAACGATCTATATTGCAGTGTGATGCGTGAAGGATACAGTCGCCTGTCTCTACAAAGATATCTGCATTGCCCGAGCCGGAGCCAGAACGATTGTCACGAATAATGCAGTTATGAACAATGGGCCTGGAATTATATGTGGTGAAAATACCGCCACCTTCATTATCCTCTGAAAGGTTGTCGGTGATGGTGTTGTTCATCATTATCGGGGAGGCATACATCAAGGAAACACCACCACCTGCAGGTGCTTCGTTGCCAATGAAGACATTCGTGTTTATCTGAGTTGTTGTTGACATGAAGACAGCGAGACCGCCACCATCGACATAGCCTTGATTATCTCTGAAGATATTCTTCTCAATTCGACTGGCATTGCCGGCCTGATCTGAGATATAGAGACCTCCGCCATAAACACCGCTATTCCCTTCCAGAAGACATTGGGATACATTAGTATTGGACTTAGTGATATCAATACCTCCGCTGCCTCTGGAACTCATATTATCTATGATCGTGCAGTCGGATATGTCCGCGCTGCCGTCCCATATCCTTATACCTCCACCGTCCCCATCGGTGGTGTTACCAGAGGCCATCATATCCTCACCGGTTGTGAAGGAGTAGACAAAGCTCATACCACCCCCACCATTGCCGTATGCATGATTATTCTCGAAGAGACCACCCGTTATGGTCTGGGTGTTGCAGAAGGTGTGAATGCCGCCACCGGAACCGCCTTCATTGTCCATAAAGTGACAGTCATTGATCTCGATCTCGCTATACTCGGCGTATATGCCGCCCCCCTCTTCGGCTGTATTCTCTGTGAAAAGGCAGTTGGAGAGGGTAATATCGCTTTCATTGATGTGTATGCCGCCGCCCCATGGCAGTATATTTTTGAGGGAAGCATCGGCTTCCTTTATGGTGCAGTATGAGAGCCTTGTCCTCGAAGATGCCCTTTGTATGGTAAGTCCGCCCCATGACTCTCCGCCGCCGTGGAAGATAATGGAGTCCGACTCTGTGCCCTCAGCAATGAGGACTGCGCCGTCGGTAACGATGAAATTATAGGGGCCATTGAAGATAAGCTCTGCGCCGGGCAGGATGATGAGGCTGTCCTCGACATAAATATCACAGTCTATCTCATATATGCCAGCACCCCAAACGCCTGTGACAGGACCGCAGATGCCGCCCACAACCTGCACATCAATAGTGACGGTATCGACAAGCTCGCCGTCTGATGCTGTCATTGTGAAGGGATATGTCCCCTCCTCAGAAGCGTCCCAGACTATGCTGTTTCCACCTATAACAGTCGCACCCGTCGGTGCGTCAAGCTCCCTTGTGACAGGATCGCCCTCAGGGTCATAGATGCTGAAAGGCATGATGAGGCTGCCGCCGACAGGGATTCTCCTGATTGCTCTGTCCATGTGTATGAAGGGCTTTCTGTTACCTGCGGTGATGTCGCTCTCCACTGCACCGATATCGCAGGCTGCACCCTGCGGACGCCCATTGCCGTATATATCCTTGGCGGGAATGGCGATATCCATATAGGAGAGGGACTCTGTACCTGCGTCAATGGCATAGGAACCATCTCCCGGCTCGAAGTCACCGTCCAGCTCGGATTTGCCGTATATCGTACCCTCGCTTATATTCAGCTCTCCACCATCAGGCTCGACATAGGCATCGAGTGTGGGAAGAAGGCAGTGATAGAAGCTGGGCACGCTCGGTTCGCCTTCATTATCGAGATAGACTGCCGCGCCCTCCCCATAGCAATAGTTGGAGTCGATGATAGTATTTATGAAAACAGGGGAAGAGCCGGAGGCCATCCACACGCCTGCGCCATATAGTGCATAGTTGTCATATATCGAACAGTTGATAACCTCGGGGGAGCCGTATTCAAGATTCAAACCCCCGCCCTTATATGTGTAGTTGTCGTAGATGACCGTGTTCTCGATTCTGGGATAACCCCAGATAATATTCACACCGTGACCACCTTCTTCGGTTTCTGTGAATCCCCTTGTAATTATGCAGTTTTTTATTGTCGGAGAAGCCCATTGCAGATAGATGCTTCCTGTTGTGTTCATGTAGTAGTCTAAGATCGTAAAGCCATCTATTACCAGCTCCCTGCCCTCGGCATTTGCGGCATAAAAACATGTATAACCTTCATAACCCCGAAGTGTACAGGCTGCCGCGCCGGACTCAGAGCGTAGATAAACCTGTTTGCCCTCGAACTGAATATTTCTGAAACCAGTTCCGGTATGTCGGCCGTCTGCAACTACTATGGTATCGAGCTGCCAGGCATAGTCTATTGCTGTCTGTATATCTGGATATGCCCCTGTTGGCACCTCAAGCCTTCTGTAGCGGGGTTTTGTCATGTGTGCAATCGCGCCGGTCACATATGTGAAGCCGGAGGGCATGGTCGAAGTGAAGTTCCACCAGCCGTCACTATATCCCCCCCAGCCCATATTAAGGTGAAATGTGCTGGATGTGCTGTTATACCCATCGCAGACCACCTGATGACCGCCGGCAGAGCCGTAGATCGAAAAGAGGCAGGGCCTGTCGTTCATGATGGAGCTTGCAAGCTCGGAGAGGAAGTCATCGGACGCAGGATCAAGATCGACAGCAAATCCGAAACGCCAGTATCTTGTCATGTGTGCTGCATAGACATTTGTGCCGGATGCCGATGAGCTGTAGTTCATCTGAACCGACACGCCACAGGCCTTCATAAGCCGGGCTATTGTCTCATTTGTCGGTGTTGAGCCGCCGCCTCTGTAGTCTATGGTGTCCATGCTCGCAGGTGTTGCCTCAACGAAGATCTCCGGGTCTGTGTAGCTGGATGTATAGTCGAAATAGTCGTAAAAGGTGATATGACCGGGGTATTCGTAGTAGTCGATGACCTGCGCCATAGCAGTTGCAACGCAGCCTGTGACGCTCCGCCTTCCCGTCTCCGGGTCGATGGGTGCATAGGAATTATAGGGTGTGCCCTGCGCCCAGTGTGTGTCTATCAGGGGGCCATATATCTCCATCTCTTCCATAGGTTCGGCATCGAGTAGGGACTGCCACAGATAGCTGTTCTCGGCCTTCTGCTCAGGTGTGTAGAATGAAGAGGCGAGGTCTGTGAGCCGGGTATGCTCTCTGATCAGCGAGAGTGCTGCATTCTGTAGGCTTTCTTCAAGGCTCAGGTCATTCTCAAAAGACCAGCCAATAACAGGGTCAATGTCCGTGTTGCCAGTAAGCACCACAAAGCCCTGTGGGCTCAAATGATAGATATACGCTGTTCCGCCACCGGAAATGAGTATGTCCTCGGATTTTATGTTGCGCTCTGCGCCATAACGGGCGATATGCCCCTCGGCTGCCTGCCTTGCAGTCTCCACAGAGACAGGCCACGAAAAAACCAGTGCTGCCATTGCCAGAAAAACAAAGACCCTCTTCATATTATCTCCTGTGTTTGGTTCCATCATCCATTACTTCAAGATAGCAGATGAATTATTATATAGCAAAGGCAAAATCCCCCGGGGAATGAATACTGCCTCAAAAAAGCATGGCTTTTATTGGTTTTCCTTTTGCATAGCCAAAGCCATTGCCCCATATTTGACACATGATAATTAATGGTATCAATATCAAATTTATGGGCACAAATTCTCTGGCCTTCACCTTTGAGGGCAGAACAGTGCTCATCGATCCATATTTTTCCAGACCGCCTGGGGTACTCGGACCCGGCGCACTCATGCGCAAGTTCCAGCCGGATGAAGGGCGGATAGAGTGGGCTCTATCCAATTTCAGCATAGAGAAAGCGGATGCCATAGCCATCACACATTCCCACATAGATCACGCCATGGATATGCCCACAATTGCAAAGAAGACAGGGGCGACAATATACGGCTCAAGCTCCACAGCCAACATTGCCCGAGGTCTTGACTTGTCTGAGGATAGAATTGTTATTGTTGAACCGCAAGGGAAATACAGCATACCGCCATTCACATTATCCTTCCACAAAAGCGCACATATTCCCATTCCACCGCCCCTTGACAAGCTCCTCGAAAACAAAGAGATTGATCAACCGCTGATACCCCCTGCCAGGGTCTTCGACTATAAAGAGGGCGATGTCTATGTCATTAAAATCGAAGTGACTGAAACCAGATTTGCCATATACGGCAGCGCAGGCCCTCTGCCCGATTCACTCAAAGGCAAACAGATAGACTATGTCTTTGCCAGCATAGGAGGTCTCCAGACCAAGCCCATCTCCCACACGGATGACTATATCAATGGCTCTATCCTATCCCTCAACCCCAGGAAGACATATCTCACCCACTGGGATCTTTTCACACGTCCCCTTTCCACAACCCTCCGCAACCTGCCCATGATGGCAAAGATCATCGACCGCTTCAAAGAAAGATTGGGGGATGGGGTGTTGGTGATGGGGGTGGACAGTTAACCAATATTCTTCTTTTCCTAACCACACAGGTTGATTATCTTATTTGTATGATAACAAAGCTCACAATTGAGAATTTCAAGCTCTTTGAGCATGCCGAAATCGACCTCTCCGATCCTGTTGTTTTCATTGGTCCTAATAACAGCGGAAAGACCTCAGCCCTACAGGCATTAGCTTTGTGGAATCTGAGCGTTAAAAAATGGGTTGAGAAAAGGGGCAATTCTACAGCTAGCAAGAGAACCGGTGTAACAATCAACCGCAATGAACTGACTTTTCTCCCCGTTCGGGAATCCAGAACCATATGGCGAAATACGAAGGTGAAATCCACAAGAACAGATGAGAAAAAAAAGCAGAGAACAGAAAATATATATCTGAATCTTATTGTTAAGGGTCAAGATTTTGAGAAGGAATGGAAAGTAGGATTAAAACTTTACTATGCCAATCCCGAGTCATTCTATTGTCAGCTCATGGATGATTCATCTGAAATTCCAGAGGAGATCGCCAAACTTCAGGTTGCAATACTACCTCCAATGTCAGGACTTTCAGAGAGCGAGGACTATTTCAGCCAGAAAGGCTCAATTGATTCAAGAATAGGCATAGGAAAAACAGCAGAGGTTCTCCGCAATCTTTGTTACCGTGTATATGACGAAAGCACAGAGAAATGGGAAGTCCTCAAAGAACAGATGGATGAACTATTCGGGGTTATCATTATTGAACCTAAACTTAATCCAGCTGATGGACAGCTTTACATGGACTATAAGAACTCTGAAGGTATAAAGCTGGAGCTTCTAACAGCCGGCAGAGGCATGCTTCAGACCTTGCTTCTGATCTCATTCATGCTCGATAATCCCGGTTCAATAATCATGGTTGACGAACCCGACGCACATCTTGAGATATTGAGACAGAGACAGATATTCACTGTTTTGCAGGATATTGCCAGTCGCTATGGAAATCAGCTTATTTTCGCTACACACTCGGAAATAGTAATGGAGAGTGCAGCAGATCTGGTCGCCTTCATTGGCAAATCGCCGAAGTCGATAGACAGCCAACAAAGAGACTTCATTCGAAAATCACTCACAGAAATCAGCTTTGACAAATACTATCTTGCTGAGTTGAGAAAGTGGATAATCTTTTTAGAGGGGGATACAGATCTTCAAGCACTCAAGGCCTTTGCACGAAAGCTCGATCATCCAGCACTTGACTTTTTGCAATCACCATTTGTCGAATATTCAGGTAATGATTACAAGAGAGTCAACCGTTTGTTTTCCGGTTTAAAAGACGCAGTGACAGATCTATCCGGTTTTGCCCTTTTTGACAGGCTTGATAGAACTCCAGATCAGTGCAATAATCTGGCAATGCACCAGTGGACTCGCCGTGAGATAGAGAATTATTTTGCATATCCTGATGTTATAATGCGTTGGGTGGATCGTATGAATCCAACGCTTTCACTTTTTCCTGTAATTGATTCAGGTGTGATTTGGAGGAAAATCAAAGGAAAAATTCCACCCGATGCACTAAAGAATTTGAATGAACCTTACTGGAAGAACCATAAAGCAAGTGATGAATTCCTCGACATAATTTTCAGGGAGTATTCGGAGGAAAAAGGCGGATATGTCCTGCTCAAGAAGAATGAATATCATAGACTGATAGAGTTCATGGAACCTGATGAAATAGATCAGGAAGTCATAGATGTGCTTGATCAGATCTTCAGGATTGCCAGCAAAGCAGAGTCCGAAGCCTAACCCGGCATCTTCACATTCCAGCGTTCGCCGAAATATTTTTCAATGTCCTTCTTTACATTGTCGGGTATGTCCCTTTTGAAGGGGAAGACGGGGGCCTCTGATATGTCGCGGAGGAAGCGTTCGGAAAGCTCCGATGTCTGGAGTATGGATGCCCTGTCGACATTGTCTATTGTATCTTCTGAAGAGTGGACATAGAAGCCGGAAAGACCGCCCCTGCCGAGGGATACAGCCGGAATCCCCATTCTGCAGAAGGGCATATTATCCGAAGAATAGATCGACTGCTCCGCCTTTAGCTGATAGCCTTGAATCTTCGCCCATGCGCTGAGATATTCCTCTATATCCCTGCCGCCTGTGACCTTGGCAAAATTGAGCCCAAGGACATCCCCTGCTATGTCGAGATTGAGGACAAAGGCTATATTCTCCAGCTCATTTTTGTGGGCCTCCACAAAGGCGCGGGAACCGCGCAATCCAAGCTCCTCCGAGCCAAAGGCAATGAACTTGATGGTACGTCTGGCCGGCTTTTTTGCGAATTTTTCGAGGAGTGTAAGAAGGGCTGCGATGCCCGCAGCATTGTCTATCATGCCCGGCGATGTACCGACGCTGTCGTAATGACCGCATACAATGATAGACTTCTCTCTTGGATTTCTGCCGGGTATCTCGCCTATTATGTTCTGGGACTGGGATTTCTGCGATTTCTGATCAATCTTTATATGTACTTTTTTGGCTCCACGCTTGACCATCTCTCTGCCTGCCTCATATGGAAGGGACAGCCCTGCTATCTCGCCGAAACGGTCTACCGCTTCCCATGATGCAGTAGTGTACTGCGGCTTTTTTCCCGGTGGATTGAGCATGATAAATCCGCTTGCACCTATATTTGCCAGATGTTTGTATCGCTTGTAGTTAACCCTCTGAGTGACGAGCAGTATCTTGCCCTTTGCATCGGACTCACTCTCTACATCAGAAGGTCTTGGGATGAGATTTGCAGTGAAGTTGTGGCTGCCTGTGAAGCCGACGGGGAAGCCCTCATACTTTGCCCTGTATGGCTCGAGAACCTCAAGAGTAGCCTTGCCCTCTGTGAAGGACTGGACATCGAATGTCTCTATGCTTGCGACTGCGCCCAGCGATGCCATTACATCGGAGATATAACGCGCTGCCTTTTTCTCTTCCTTGCTGCCGCCAACGCGGACATAATTAATCTGCTCTAAAAAAGAAATACCACCGAACATTTGAACCCCAATCACCTATAGTGTTGAAAGTCCCCCCGAAAACCAAAGGGCCGGTAAGACCCAAAAAATAAGACAACAATCGAAGGGTAGTGATTGCACAGTTGACTCTAAAAAGTTCCGATAAACCTAACTTTCAAAGCCCCCCATTAACGGCATCCGCCAGGCCCAATTAAAAATACAAAAACTTATCGCCTGCTCTTAATGCCGTTTATCAATGACCACCTCTTAGGTTGTTGCCATAGATAAAGATATGTGTATTTGATCGACTTGCAAGAAAAAAGTGGCCCTGACATAGAAAAAGTTTTAAGTGTATCCTATATCTTCATGTTTTCCAGGTGCTTGTAATTAACTAAAGGCAAGTCGAGACGACAGCAGGCAATCACGGAATAAGCTAGCGAACGCATCATGTCTGCCTGTTCTCGGGATATTATATATCTGGCATGATTACCCTGATTTTATCACCAGTAACAGATATGAGACCTATGGGTATAATCCCATGTCTATCAGTGACTTAGAATATATACTGCACCTTTATGTCCATAGTTATCTTGGGGTCGAGATCGGGGTAGCTTTCGCCCTTTATCGTGGCGGTTGTGATGCTCTGGGGTATGAAACGCCATGATGCAGAAAGCTCCCAGTCGATATTGTCGCCGGGATAGCGGCCGCCGCCTATGTCATAGGGTATGAGTCCCACTTCCCGGGATACATTCAGCCGGGTATATGAGAGCTCCCCCCTTATGCTGCCTTTCTTCAGTGAGGCCCTTGCCTCGGGGGTTATGGTGATCGCCATCACGCTGTAGGGTTCCCCCGCCCTTTCATCGGATGATTTCAATGTTGCGGAAAGGGACGGGGTCAGAATATCTAAGTCTGAATATGTCGTCCTTTCTGTGACGGAAGTGCTGAAAATGTCGGTGTTCTCACGCCATCCGCCGGGATATGATCGATTTCGTGTCTCGAGGTCAATGTCGGTTTCAAGGCGCAGGCTGCCGGTCTTTATGTCGTATGTGCCATAGATTCTTGTAGAGCGGGAAATCTCATCGCCGGAGGTAAAACGTCTGTTCGCACTCTTTCTCCACGAAGAACCTGTGCGGAGGGTCCCCTTCCAGAGCTTCCACGAAAGGCTGCCCTCCAGGCGGAATGTCCCGTCCTTGACGAGGGTGTCTTTGTCCATACCATCGGGTTTTGGCAGAAGGGCGGACATGCCCCTGCCTGCATATGACTGATCGGCATTGAGGGAGATCGAGAGCCTTGGCCGGCCTTCCCACTGCGGGGATGCCGTAAGCCTTGTGGACAATTCCATGTCTGTGGTTGGCGTGAATATGCCCGTACCCTCGTATTCGAGGATATAGTCTCCCTCAGGATCGATGATATATCCATCGGTTGCAGTCGGCTCTATGGAATAGTTGCCCCTTCCCGGGCCTACATAGGTATACACCTTTTCCTTCTGTTCGTTGAGCGCACCTGATGCCATATAGTCGCCCCTAATGCTGATTATTCTCTCATAGACATTAAATTGCCAGCCTATATCCGCTGAATTTGTCTTGAGGTCTGTCCCTGCATCCGGGGAAAGAGCCTCGTATATGCGTCTTTTAACGAGTATATCGAGGAGGTCTGTGTCCAAATCCATGCCTATGGTATATGCCCGTGAATAGTCATAGAGATCGGCGATGGAATGCCTTCTGTCCATTCTGTATTCAACGATGGGCGCAATTGTGAATTTGTCCCAGTGCAGTCCAAGTCGTGTATTTGCCAGACCATATTCTTCGCCCTCTGTTGTGTCGCCTGTCTCTATGCTCCGCCTTTCCGCTGCAAGGGAGAGCTCCGGCTCGAAAAGCCCCCATTCGCCCCTGCTATCGAGGGCTGTCAAAAGCCCCCTGCCCCCAAGTGTGTCCCTGCCGCTCTCTGTCAGCCTTGCCATAAAGCTGGTCTCAAAAACGCTGGTCACGATATCTGCCGAAGGCTCTATTCTGTAACCCTGCCAACCCTCTATGTCCTGTCTGTGACCGCCCTCAAGCCTCACTGTGACGGGCTTTCCCTCTGTGAAAAGCGAGAGCATATGCACATTTCGTCCTTCCTGGCTCTCAGGAAAGCCCCAGTCCCTGTCGTAGTCAGTGCTCCATATCCTCTCAGTGGAACTGAATCTATTGTCAACACCTGTGAAGGAATAGGCCATCCCCAACTCGCCGAGGGATGTCCCAAATTGGGGGCTCTCCAGCTCCAGCCTTCCTGCAAAGCCCGTATTGTCGCCGTCATCGACGGGTGAAAATGTGTTCCTGTCGCTGGTGGATGTCGCCAGCTCGCCGGTGAAGAAAAAAGGGAGTGCTGTGTCCGACTGTGCGGAAATCGAGAGCATAGACAGCGATACGGGAAGATCTATCTCCCTGAGCGGTGCATAGTCGCCGGAGTCCGCCCCAACATAGACATAGAAACTGTCGCTGCGTTCATAACCTCCACCGTCAAAGGGGGAAAAGTCCACAGAATAGTCGCCGAGGCTGTCGCCGACATAGACAAAGTGACCGTCCTCCATGATATAGTCGCCGAGGGAGTCCTCCTGCCAGCCGTCAATAAAGGCGGAATCCGCATCACCGAGTAGTGCAAGGGCCTCCCTGTCGGTATCGGAGATGTCGAAGGAGAGTGGATTCTCCTTTCTGTCGCCCTGATAGGAAAAGTCCGCCCTGATACTGACTATATCGGGCAGAACGCCATATGCTCCTCCATAGTAGAGGGCTGACTGATATTCCTGCCTTGTATACTCGAAGTCAATGGCTATTCGGGAATTGCCCGTTATCGTGATGCGTGGCATGAACTCGATCTCCGCTGTATTGTAGTCAATGATATAGTCGCGGTTCTCGCCCCTTTCGAGGGGTTTTCCGTCCAGCCACAGCTTCTCGCTTCCTGCTATGATGGTGATATTCGAGCTCCCCTTTTTGTCTGTGAGTTTGTATGGGCCATTATTGCCCTCCTGCCCGATGATGAGCTGGCTGCGCTTCTCCCCTTCCAGCACAGCCCCTGCTGCCCTCGCACCTGCCTCATCAAATGAGATATCGCCGTATATGCCCTTGAGCTTACGGGACAGACGGAAAAAGCCATCGCCCTCGTCAATTTCAATGTCTCCAAGCCGCGCGCTGTAGTGCTTTGACACAGCCTCGATATAGACCTTGTCCAGCTCCGAGAGTGTGGTGGTATTGCCCTCGGGCTGTATCGGGCTACGCTGGTCGGAGAGGACTGCCCTTATCTCGGTGTGTCCGCCTATCTTCCCCGTTGCCTCGAAATTGAAGTCCGACTGAACGGACAGATCCTTGCCTGTTCCGAAGCTGAAGCCACGGGATATGCTCCCCGACTGGCTGAACTCAGTCCTTGGTTTTGGCGAGAACAGCTGATATTCTGTCAGTATATCGTCTATGCCTCTGGGCATGAAAAGCCTGTAGTCAATGCGTGGCATTGCATGGACATAGAAGGAATCACAGTCTGTATAGTCTGCAGTGACGGTGCTTTCCGGCAGGCACAGAAAATAGCCCACCGGCAGGAGGCTGTCGGGCATCTCCCTGAGCCACATCCCCTCGATGGCAGGCATTTCTGCGGAAAGACCGGCCATGACCAGAACAAGGGCTATTCCGAGTCTTGCCAAAGCTCATACCTTTCAATCGAGTTGGGTGTCAGCACATATAGCGTGTTCAGGTCATAGGCGACATCGAGAATATTGCCCTTGTGAAGTATCTCGCCTGTGGTAAGAAGTGTCAGCAGGCTGTCGGAAAGGCTGTAGTAGCCATCGGCTGCGATGAAGACATTGCCCGTGTCGTCTACAGGCAACTCAACGGGATTGCTGCCCCCTGTGATATCTATGGCCTGCCAGCCCTTGCTCCCTTTCACTATGACATAGCCACGATCCCTGGCTGTCACTATCCCGTCAAAGGATATAAGTGGGGTGAACTCGCCGTCCATGAGGCTGTAGAGCCTGCCCTCTTGCCTGTCGATGAAGAAAATACCTGTGGATGGCGTGGCAACCGCCTCGGGATATAGACCGAAAAGCCCGTCAATAGTATCGCTTCCTGCAGGGAGAAGATTCTTTGTGTAGTGTTCAAGAACACCGGAGCCGCCGCGGAGAATCACGACCTCAAGACCATTGCGGAACAAATCTGATATTGGATCTATTGACTCTATACTCTCTCGCCTGTCCTCGCTGCCATCCCTCGTTATATGGACCATCTCGGTGTAGCCTGCAACGTATACACCGCCCCTGCCGTCTGTGGCTATATGCGTGAAATCACCGTCTATCTCCCATCCAAACATACTCAGGGAGAATGCGAGTATGACCTTTATCCATCTCATAATGAAATGATAGACCATATACAGCGAAAAATCCAGCTATTTCCCTTTAAATATCAAAGAATGGAAATATCCAAAGTCTCGATGATTCGCTTTTCCACAGCAAAAACATCCTCGAGAATTTGCCTCTGTCTATGCCTTTGCTCCTCCGACCATTCGCCCTCCATCCAGGGCATGGGGGCTATCTTTGTGGGACATTCCCGGGACAGAATACTGACTATCTCGGCATACATTCCGGCTATCTCTTTTATCATTTCATCCATACCCTCATCGCCAGGATGGTCTGGCTTCATGCGAAAGAACTCCTCGGCAGAACCTCTTGCATCGAGGAGGCTGTAATAGGTATGCCCATTGGCGAGCTGATTCATGAAGTCCTTCTGGCCGTCGCCCGTCTCCCAGATGGTGTTATCGCCAAGCTGCTCAATCCACTTCTCATATGCTGCCTTGCCAAGCGCATAGCTGTGAATCTCCGGTGAAGTGGGGGCAGCTATCGCAGGCATTTCCCACAGCTCCTTTATGAGGACGAGGCTTCTTCTGAGGATCTCTGTCTGCCTCTCTGCAAATGTCTCGTCCCTCTCTATGAAACCGAAGGCCCAGGGCCATTTATTCCAGCCCTCTTCGTCCCCAACAGGATAATATCCCTCTTCGGTTGCATAGGGACGGCATATCAGCCCTTTTTCATCGTCATATCCGACAACAAGACCATTCTCCTCCGATACCAACAGCACAGGCCAGCCCTTGTCAATATTCGCCATTATTCTGTCGACAACCTTCGGCCAGGCAGGGTCTTCCCTGTCCGCCTTGACATATTCCACCTTGTAGGGCAGGTGTTTCCACATCTCCTCCTCGCATGAGAAGCCCACACAGGCATGGGGCGATGATGGACATGGCTCAGGAAAGTGATACTGTATCCTGAATGCACAGCCGGAAATCCCCATCAGATATGAGTAGTCATAGTTTTCGCCAATGGTCTGGAAAAAATAGTGCAGACAGGCCATCACAGAGTTCTCCATCTGTCCTGCGCCTATCTGAGCCTTCTCGAGTCCTTCTATCACTTGTCTTGCCATAGTTCCTCCCTACTGTTCAACTTGTGAAATACCGTATCTTTCGGTGTATATTGCATAGATTTGATCAAAATACTTGTCATCCCTGCCTGAGTACTCGAATAGCAGCTTCCTCTCCTCCTCCTCTGATAAGCCCCTGTATTCGGCAATAAGGGACAGTCCACTATACCATTCATCTGTGTCCTCGATATAGTGAAGATACATTTCAAGGTATTCGATGAACTCTCTCTTCTCAGATTTAACTAAGTAAGCCGTGAAAATGTTTTTATCCTTGAATTCGTCTTCGAAAAAGATTTGCCCGGCTCTTACATAATAGAGAACCGCCTTGCGTCTTAACCTGAGGCTCTCGATCTCGTCCATATCATCCATTACATTATCACCCATAAGATAAGACTTTGCAGCATTTCCCCTGTCAAACAAGACCTGTTGTCCTTCTATAAGAACCTCTTTCGGGGTATCAGCCTTGCAACCTATGAACAGCAAAATAACCAGCAATTTATAGAAGTAACGCATATCCCCTCCTTGACTTTTTCTTAAACTATAATCGAATATACACCAAAAAACACCAGATACCCATACATTTCCCTTGACTACTCCCGTCCACTGCCGAATATTCGGATAGATGTGCCTGATAGAAAAGCAGGGATTGGGAACCTTTCTTGTTGCGGTCTTGACAGACTTGCCCCGCTGTCAAGCATTCTTAAAGTAGGAAATGTCCGGGCATTGACATAAG